>FWPV01000933.1_pt1 | contig 86444 bp, 84 predicted proteins | sample 2228371 | NCBI WGS metagenome assembly FWPV01 (sample SAMEA103939776, study PRJEB20133) | metagenome
TGGCCGCCCCGCCCGGGGCCGCCCCGGCCCCCCCGAACCCCACCCACCACCTCTAGCGCGCGGTCGAGACCCCGCCGCGCCCGCCCGCTTAATGTGTCGCTTTCGACGGCAGCGACGGGCTGGCGGATCGCAAGGCCTGGCGCGCCTCTCTCCTGCGTTTTCGAGTTCGAAACCGTGACGGGATTTGACGGGTTCTGCGTGGCCCTCGGGGTTGTTGGCACAACCGCCGTTTGTATCGCTGCCGCCACCCGTTCCAGTTGAGGTTCGGGGAAAACCTGATTCCCTGATAGCAGCTGAAAACCCGCTGGGAAGCCGCTCCAGGCCTAGCTTTTCCTGGTTAGGACAAGTTCTGATTTGAGCTGATCTAAATTAGTGTTGGTGCCTAACCTATTGATTTAATTGACTATTTTCAAAAGGTGCAGTCAGTACCAATTACCCTGATGTGATTAGATTGAAATTAGATAAATATCAGGGTTGATGGCAAAGCGCAGAGCAAGCGCTGGCGCGGCTCTCCGGGCTTTTTCCTGGTGTGGTTAGGAAAATCAGGGCTGTCCCGAACCCCCACCGGAATTCTGGAAAGGCGGAACCTTGCGCGCGCCGTGCGCCTGCATGCGTGTAGAGAACATGGACGTTTGCCGGGGGTGCTGGTCACGGCCGCAGCATGGCCAACTGGGGCGCGCGGTATGGTCGATAATGGCTGCGTGACTTTTGCGTGAGTCGTTCACGCAGGCCCCTGCAGCTCTGTGCAGAACTACAGGGTGTGGGCGCCGTAAGTCGTTGTTTTTGCAGGGGTACGTTTGGTTTCGGCGGGCTACGAACCAAGGGGTCGTGGGTTCGATTCCTGCCAGCCGCACCAATGTTTAAAGCCTGCAACTGAAAAGTTGCAGGCTTTTTCATTTGTCCAATCGCTTTATTCTTTTCGGAGATGAATGCGCCATGAGCAAAGCCTTCACCAAAGAGACGGATGGTGATGAAGATGACGAGGTGTCGTTGCCTCCGTTGGCCAAAGGTGCCAAGAACTACATCACTCCTGCCGGCTACGTACGCCTTCGTTCGGAGTTGCTGGACCTGATTGACAACGAGCGTCCTAAAGTCGTCGAGGCAGTGCACTGGGCTGCCAGCAACGGAGATCGTTCCGAGAATGGCGATTACCTTTACGGCAAAAAGCGGCTGCGGGAGATTGATCGTCGCATCCGCTTTTTGACAAAGCGTCTAGAGATCGCTGAGGTGGTTGACCCTAGCCTTCACGCGGGTAGCGATCAGGTGTTTTTTGGCGCCACCGTGACCTATTGTGATGATGAGGGAGTGGATCGAACCATCACCATCATGGGCATTGATGAGGCGGACAGTCATGCGGGGCAGGTGAGTTGGATTGCGCCCGTAGCCCGGGCATTGCTCAAAGCCAGGGTGGGGGATGAGGTGGCGCTTCCGACTCCAGCAGGCACCCGCATGCTGGAGGTGAGATCCGTCTGCTATCCCGACCCTGTAAAGTCTTGAGTTGTGGCTCTCCTGCCATCGCTGCTCTGGATGGCAGGGCAGAGTCACGTCGCTTGCGGCGTGATTCTGTTGGCACGAATCACCGCCTGGGTGCGGCGCAAATTCCGCAGAGCCGCCTCCAGATGTGCCAGGTCACGCACCGCAACAACGAACCTAAGGTCAGTGGTGTCCAGGGCGGCCTCGTCATCCATGTCCACATGGGTGATGTCCGCTTCGGAGTTGGCCAACTCCTGGGCGATCCGTGCGAGTACGCCCTTGCCGTTGATGACGGTCACAACCACCCCGGTTTCGAACAGGCGTGTCGGTTCGTCTGCCCAGTCCACGGCAATGAAGCGTTCGCTGTCTTTGTGCTGCAAGCGCTTGGCCACACTGCAATCCGCGTTGTGTACGACCAGCCCCTCGCCGCGGCCCAGGTAGCCGACGATGCGATCACCCGGCACCGGGCGGCAGCAAGGTGCATATTGAACGGAAGCGTTTTCACTACCATCCAGCGTGACTGCGCCCTGGGAGAGGGTCTCGTGCGAGGTGTACCGCTCGCGCGTGAGCAGCAGTGCATCGGGACGATGGCCGTGCTCGCCCAGCAGTACCACCAGCCGCTTGGCAACGATGCTGGCAATGCGTTTGCCCAGTCCCAAGTCCGTCAGCAATTCGCTGCGGTTGCGGTTGCCAGTGAAGCGCAACAGCTTTTCCCATAGAGCATGCGTTTCGCCTTCGTCGGGCGGGAGCTGTTCCAGGCCTTCTGCACGAATTGCCTGGATGAGCAGTTTTTCACCCAGGCTTTCGGACTCGGTGTGGGCCAGCGTTTTGAGGTAGTGCCGTATCTTGGAGCGCGCACGTCCGGTGCGTACGAACCCCAGCCAGGCGGGGTTCGGTGTGGAAACAGGCGTGGTGATGATCTCGACCACATCCCCATTTTTCAGCTCAGTGCGCAAGGGCACTTGCTCGTTGTTGATTTTGGCGGCAGTGGTTCGATCACCCACATTGCTGTGGATGGCGTACGCGAAATCCACCACCGTGGCTCCGCGCGGCAATGCCATGATCTGGCTCTTGGGTGTGAAAACATAGACCGCGTCCGGGAATAGATCCACCTTGACATGGTCCCAGAACTCCGCGGCATCCCGGGTTTCGTTCTGGATGTCCAAAAGCGACTGCAGCCATTTGGTACCCAGTCGCTCTGCTGATGAGCCGTCAGAGTCTTGCGCCTTGTAGAGCCAGTGCGCTGCCACGCCGGCTTCCGCAATCACATGCATCTCGTCCGTGCGCATCTGGAATTCGATGTTGATGCCAGATGGCCCCACCAGCGTGGTGTGCAGAGACTGGTAGCCATTGAGTTTGGCAATGGCGATGTGATCCTTGAACTTGCCCGGGACAGGCTTGTACATCTGGTGCAAAACACCGAGTGCCGTATAACAGTCCGTGATGGTGGGCACGATGACGCGAAAGCCGTAGATGTCCGTCACCTGGGCAAAGCTCAGGTGCTTGAGGTGCATTTTTTGGTAAATCGCGTACAGCGTTTTCTCGCGCCCCGCCAGGCGGACTTTCATGCCGATGCGATTGAAGGCTGCGTCTACCTCGGCTTGTACCTTTTGCACCAGATCCCGCCGCCGGTTGCGCGACTTGTTGACCGCCTTCGAGAGGGTGGCGTAGCGCCAGGGGTGCAAATGCCGAAACGCAAGGTCTTGCAACTCGCGGTAGGTCTGGTTCAGCCCCAGGCGGTGAGCAATAGGCGCGTAGATTTCAAGCGTTTCGGAGGAAATGCGCCCCCACTTGCTGCGGGGCATGTCCGACAGTGTGCGCATGTTGTGCGTACGGTCGGCCAGCTTGATGAGGATGACCCGCACATCCCGCGCCATCGCCAGCAGCATCTTGCGAAAAGACTCTGCCTGGTTTTCTTCCCGGGTGTTGAACTGGAGTTTGTCCAGCTTGGTCAGTCCGTCCACAAGCTCTGCCACCGGGGCGCCAAACCGGTCAATCAGATCGGCCTTGGTCACGCCGCAGTCTTCCATGGCGTCGTGGAGCAGGGCGGCCATCAGGGCCTGTGCATCCAGCTTCCAGGCGGCACATTGCGCCGCCACGGCAATGGGGTGGGTGATGTAAGGCTCACCGCTGTTGCGCAGTTGTCCCAGGTGCGCTTCATCAGCGAAGCGATAGGCCTGCCTCACCTGTTCGATACTGGCGGCGTCCAGGTAGCTGAGGTTTTCCGTCAGCGCAGCAAAGCTGGCCGCTGCGGCGTTGGCTGCGGCGGCGGTCGGGCTGGCTGTGGGCTGGGCATCGCCAGGTCGGGTCTGCGTTGCAGAAGGTAAGTTGAGCACCGCGGTCATGCCTTAAATGTAGCGCGGGAGTGGGAGAGGTGGCGGAGAAGCAAAAAAAAGCACCGCATAGCGGTGCTCATTTGGGGGCATTGCCCGACAAAAATCAACCTGGAACTTTTTTCAGCATTTCCAGGCCGACCTTGCCTTCAGCGATTTCGCGCAAGGCAGTCACGGCGGGCTTGTTGCGGCTTTCGATGCGGGGGGCGTGGCCCTGGCTCAGCATGCGAGCGCGGTACGTGGCGGCCAACACGAGCTGGAAGCGGTTGGGGATCTTTTCCAGACAGTCTTCTACGGTGATGCGTGCCATCGTTTTACTCCGGGATTCAGGTGATATTGAGCGACTTGAAGGTGTCGGCACGGGCGCGGCGTTGCGCGGCGTACTTGAGTCGCTGGGCGTGAACGACCGCTTTCAGATCAAAAAGGGCGCTCTCGAACAACTCGTTGATTATAACGAAGTCGAATTTATCGACCTGCGCCATCTCGATTGCAGCGTTCTTGAGGCGCAGCTCGATGGTTTCGGCCGAATCTTCGCCACGGCGCTCCAGGCGCGAGCGGAGTTCTTCCCAGCTGGGGGGGAGGATAAAAACCAGCACTGCGTTGCTGAACGCCTGCTTCACCTGCAATGCGCCCTGGAAGTCGATCTCCAGAATCACATCGGCGCCTTGGGCAATGCGTTCTTCAATCGCCTTCTTGGAAGTGCCGTAACGGTTGCCATGCACATGTGCCCATTCCACGAAGGCATTGGCCTGCACCATGGCATCGAATTCTGACTGCGACGCAAAAAAGTACTCGCGGCCATGCTTTTCCTGCCCGCGCGGAGCGCGCGTGGTGTGAGAGATGGAGGGGCTGACGCGAGAGTCCAGCTCCAGCAGTGCCTTGACGAGGCTGGATTTGCCAGCACCGCTGGGGGCCGCAACTACAAAGAGATTTCCGGGGTAGTCCATAGCAGATAAGCGCAAGGCGCTATCAAAAGATGAGTGTTATTCGATATTTTGCACTTGCTCGCGCATTTGCTCGATCAGGACCTTCATGTCCACGCTGATGCGGGTGAGGTCCAGGGCGGCAGATTTGGAGCCCAGGGTGTTGGCTTCCCGGTGCAACTCCTGGATGAGGAAGTCCAGTCGTTTGCCGACTTCGCCGCCCTTTTTCAGCAGGCGTTCAATCTCGTCAAGGTGCGACTCCAGCCGCGTGATTTCTTCCGCCACATCGATGCGAATGGCAAAAGCGGTGGCTTCAGTCAGTGCGCGGTCGCGGGCGGCCTCGGGCAGGATGGCGCCGTCGGTGAGGGCCATGGCTTCCTTCCAGCGCTCCATGAAGCGCTGGCGTTGCTGCTCGACCAGTTGCGGCACCAGCGGTACCGCTTGCTGGGCCAGCGCGCGCAGTTGCTTGGCTCGGTCCAACACCATGGCGGCCAAACGGCTGCCTTCGCGTTCGCGGGCGGACAGCAGCGCTGTGAGGGCTTCTTCAGCCAGCGCAGGCACGGCTTCGCTCCAGTCGTGCGAACTGGTATTGGCGTTGGCGCACAGGCGCAGCGCATCGGCCACGCTCAGCGGCGCAGCGCCGGGCAGCCACGCCTTGACGGAGTCTTGCAGGGTGTTGAGGCGTTGCAGCAAGCGCGCTGGTGGGTCTTGCAGGGTGTTGCTGTCTTCGTTTTCGATGGCGGCGCGCACCTCTACCTTGCCACGCTTGAGGCGGGCTGTGAGCAGGCTGCGCAGCGTGGGTTCCAGCGCCCGCAGGTCGTCAGGAAGGCGGAAGGACAGGTCCAGAAAGCGGCTATTGACCGAACGGATTTCCAGGCCCAGCCTGCGATTTTGGGGGGCGCGGCCCTCGGCTTCAGCGCCAGTGGCAGACGCGCCTTGCTGCGCGCTGGCGTATCCGGTCATGCTGTAAACTGGCATTGGACTTTTTGATGGTTGCTTGCGATCCGGCGATTATCCGGGTTCCGCCTAACCCCCGAGTCATCTTCGCAAAATATGTCAAAAATCAAGCCCGCACCATTGCCACCAGATACGTTGCTCGGTGGCTATCGCGTGGTGCGCAGGGTCTCTTCTGGCGGCTTCGGCGTGGTGTACCTCGCTGTGGATTCCGAAGGCCAGCAGGTCGCCATCAAGGAATACCTCCCTTCATCATTGGCCACGCGCGCGCCTGGCGAGTTGCTGCCCAAGGTACCGCCTGAAAAACTCTCGCTGTACCGCCTGGGGCTCAAGAGCTTCTTTGAAGAAGGGCGCTCGCTCGCGCAGATTTCGCACGCCTCGGTGGTCAGCGTGCTCAACTTCTTCCGCGAGAACGAAACCGTCTACATGGTGATGAACTACCTGGAGGGCGCGACCCTGCAGGACTTCATCATCACCGCGCGCGACCTGAAGACGCAGAAGGTCTTCCGCGAATCCACCATCCGCTCATTGTTCGATGAAGTGCTGCGTGGCCTGCGCATCGTGCACCAGCACAAGATGCTGCACCTGGACATCAAGCCTGCCAACATCTTCATCACTGATGACAACAAGGCTGTGCTGATTGATTTTGGCGCGGCGCGCGAGGTGCTGAGCAAGGAAGGCAACTTCATCCGCCCCATGTACACCCCCGGCTTTGCAGCGCCCGAGATGTACCGGCGTGATTCCCAGATGGGGCCGTGGACCGACATCTACGCCATAGGTGCCTGCATCTATGCCTGCATGCAAGGCTTTCCGCCCAATGAAGCGCCTCAGCGCATCGAAAAAGACCGCCTTTCGCTGGCATTGACCAAGCTGCGCGGTGTGTACTCGGACAACCTGATCGAAGTGGTGGAATGGTGCATGGCGCTGGACCCGCTCTCGCGCCCGCAATCGGTGTTTGCCTTGCAAAAGGAACTGAGCCGGGAGGGTGAGCGCCGCTACACCAAGCTCTCGGTGGCTGAAAAAATGCGCCTGCAACTGGACACCCTGGTGTCTGACACCAAGAAAAACGTGCAAAAGGTGGGTGAAGCCACCGGCATCGGAGCCAAGCCCAAATGAACACGATCCACGTCAGGCGGGTCAGCGGGGCAAACGGCCTATTCATTGACGATGCCAGTGCGCATCCCTGTTTGCGTGAACCACTATGAAATTCTCGGTTTTCCAGATCAGCCGCCGGGGCGGCCGCGAAAAGAACGAAGACCGCATGGGGTACTGCTACACCCGCGAGTCGGGGCTCTTTGTGCTGGCCGACGGCATGGGCGGGCACCCTGAGGGCGAGGTGGCGGCGCAAATCGCGCTGCAAACCGTCTCGGCACTGTTCCAGCGCCAGGCCAAGCCCCAGATCCAGGATGTGCAGGAATTCCTTTCGGGCGCACTGCTGGCAGCCCACCACCAGATTCTGCGATACGCGTCTGAGAAGGGAATGATCGACACACCGCGCACCACGCTGGTGGCGGCAGTGTTGCAGGGCGGAGCCGCCTCGTGGGTGCACTGCGGTGATTCGCGGCTGTACATGGTGCGCGACGGAGATTTGCTGACCCGCACGCGCGACCACTCGTACCTGGAACTGCGCAACGCGCCCCCACCGGGCATGGACCGGGTGAACCGCAACGTGTTGTTTACCTGCCTGGGCTCGCCCACCAAGCCCATCTACGACATCACCGGGCCTGTGTACCTGGAGCAGGGAGACCGCCTGTTGCTGTGCTCAGACGGCCTGTGGGGCACCTTGAGCGATGAAGAAATCACCAAGCAGCTGGCCCGTCAGCCCGTTTCTCATGCAGTGCCTGAACTGGTAGAAGAAGCCTTGCGCAAGGCGGGCGACAGCAGCGACAACGTGACCGTGGTGGCCCTGGAGTGGGAGACGCCCGATGCATTCGAGTCCACCCAGGGCGTGTCCACCGACAGCATCAGCGACGATGTGTTTGCCTCCACCATCCAGGCCGGCCCGCTCGATGGCCTGGCCGACGATCTGGACGATGCGGCCATTGAGCGCTCGATTGCCGAAATCAACGAAGCCATTCGCAGGTCGGCCGCCCGCCGCGGCTGAGGCGCTGGCCCCGAACCCTCTGGACACGGGCCCTTCACGGGCCCGTCTGTTTTGAAACTCTTTTTTCGATGTGATCGCTGCCGACATGACCACCTTCCAACGCTCTGGCCAACGCGCCGCCGACCAGTTGCGCCCCGTGCGCATCACCCGCCACTACACCATGCACGCCGAAGGCTCGGTGCTCATCGAGTTTGGCAACACCAAGGTGCTGTGCACCGCATCGGTCGAAGAAAAGGTGCCACCGCACAAGCGCGGCAGTGGTGAAGGCTGGGTGACGGCCGAATACGGCATGCTGCCGCGCGCCACCCACACCCGCAGCGACCGAGAGGCTGCACGTGGCAAGCAAAACGGCCGCACGCAAGAAATCCAGCGCCTCATTGGCCGTTCCCTGCGGGCCGTGTTTGACCTGAAGCTGCTGGGCGAGCGCACCATCCAGCTTGACTGCGACGTGATCCAGGCCGATGGCGGCACGCGCACTGCCGCCATCACCGGCGCGTGGGTGGCCGCGCAGGACGCGGTGAACACACTCGTCGCCGCGGGCAAGATCACCCAGTCGCCCCTGCGCGAGCCCGTGGCCGCCATCTCGGTGGGGATCGTGCAAGGCACGCCACTGCTGGACCTGGAATACGTGGAAGACGTGGATTGCGACACCGACATGAACGTGGTGATGACCGGCGCGGGCCACTACGTGGAAGTGCAGGGCACGGCCGAAGGCGTGGCCTTCACCCGCAAAGAAATGGACCAGTTGCTGGCCCTGGCTGAAATAGGCATTGCCGAGCTGATCCAGCTGCAGCAGCAGGCACTGTCTGCTTGATCTGTTGGTTATTCAATTTGCTATTTATTTGATAGCTGCTTGCGCTTGATGAATAAGCGCTAGAGCCTGATTTGACTATGAAACTCGTATTGGCATCCAACAACCAGGGCAAGCTCGCCGAGCTGCAGGTCATGTTCGCCCCGCTGGGCGTGGAACTGGTGCGCCAGGGCGACCTGGGCGTGGGCGAGGCCGAGGAACCCTTTCGCACCTTTGTCGAGAACGCGCTGACCAAGGCCCGCTTTGCCTCGCAGCACACCGGTTTGCCCGCGTTGGCCGACGATGCGGGCATGTGCGTGGACGCCTTTGGCGGTCTGCCGGGCGTGGACACGGCCTACTACTGCACCCAGTTCGGCTACGAAAAAAGCGACGCCAACAACGTGCGTGCCTTGTTGGAGCAATTGCAGGGCGTCACCAACCGCCGCGCCGCCATGGTCAGCACCCTGGTGGCCGTGCGCAGCCCGCAAGACCCCGAGCCACTGATCGCCGTGGGCCGCGTGGTGGGCGAGATCACTACCGAGCCGCGGGGCAACAACGGTTTTGGGTTCGACCCGGTCATGTTCATTCCAGAATTTGGCAAGACCTTTGCCGAGCTGCCCGTGGAGGTGAAGAACGCGCACAGCCACCGGGGCCGCTCCGCCGCACAAATGCTGGCCTTGATGCGCGAGCGCTGGTTTTGAACATTGAGTGCTGAGAAGAGCCTGCCTGTGACGCATATCCCGATTGCCCCGTACACCGACGATGCACCCGCCGTGGTGCGCGACATCCAGCACTACATGCGCCCCGGTCTGCTGCAGCTGTCCAGCCTGCCGCCTCTGTCGCTGTACGTGCATCTGCCCTGGTGCCTGAAGAAGTGCCCCTATTGCGACTTCAATTCGCACGAAGCACGCGGGGGCAATGCGGGTGGTGAGGTGCCTGAGCAGCGCTACATCGACGCGCTGATGGCCGACCTCGAAGCCGCGCTGCCGCTGATCTGGGGGCGCTCGGTGCACAGCATCTTCATTGGTGGCGGCACGCCCAGCCTGTTTGCACCGCAAGCCATCGACCGCCTGCTCAGCGACATCCGCGCCCGCCTGCGGCTGGAGGCTGACTGTGAGATCACCATGGAGGCCAACCCCGGCACGTTTGAGAAGGACCGGTTCCGCGCCTACCGCAGCGCGGGCGTCACGCGCCTGTCCATCGGGGTGCAGAGCTTCAACGATGCGCATCTCAAGGCCCTGGGCCGGGTGCACGACCGGGCTCAGGCTCTGGCGGCGGTGGAGGAGGCCGCCAGCGCGTTTGACACCTTCAATCTCGACATCATGTACGCCCTGCCAGGCCAGACCCTGGCGCAGATGGAGCAGGACATGCAGCAGGCGCTGCAACTGGCGCCGCCGCACATCTCCATCTACCACCTCACCATCGAGCCCAACACCTACTTCGCCAAGTTTCCGCCCGCCATTCCCGAGGACGACCTGGCCTATGCCATGCTCGATCGCATCACTGAAATGACGGGCGCGGCCGGGTTGGCGCGGTACGAGATATCGGCCTACGCCCGTGCGGGCCACCAGTGTTTTCACAACACCAACTACTGGCAGTTTGGCGACTATCTGGGCATTGGTGCAGGCGCTCACAGCAAGCTGAGCTTTGCGCACCGCGTGGTGCGGCAGGTGCGCTTTCGCGACCCGGCCCGCTACATGGACAACGCCCTGGCAGGCCACGCCGTGGCGCAGGACGACGATGTGCGCCGGGCAGACCTGCCATTTGAATACATGCTCAACGCGCTGCGCTTGCGCGGCGGCTTTGCACTGACCGACTTCACCGAACGCACAGGCTTGCCAATCAGCGCCATTGCCAAGGCGTTGGATGCCGCGCAAAGCAAAGGCCTGATTGCGCGTGACGGCGGGCATGTGCGCCCCACTGAGCGGGGCTTTGACTTCTTGAGCGATCTGCAAGAGCTGTTTCTGGCCGACTAAGCGCGGCCCCTGCAGGGCCGCGCGTCAGCCGCAGCGCACGGCCGTGATGCGGCCGTTGTCGTCCACCATCAGGTTCAGGCGCTGCGCGTTGTATTCCTTCGTGATCATCTGGCCGGGGCGCAACACCCGCGCCATGTGGGCACCCGACTGCACCCGCGCTGCCTCGATCACGCTGGCGGTGCTGTCTTTGCCCACAAACGACTGAGCGGGCGCGGCGTTGCACTGGCCGCCAACCGGGGGCTGGCCTGCTGGGGTGTTTGACGCGCCAGCACCTGGGTTGGGCGCAGCGCATCCCGCCAGGATTCCTGCAGCTACGGAAGTGCCTGCCAGGGTCCAGAGAGAGTTTTTCATGCAAAGGCTCCTTGAGTGATTCAGTGGATGGAAGGGCTGCGCTCGGAGCCCATGCCTGAACGATAACCCAGCCCGTGGTGGCTGACCGTGTCTGTGCGTAACGCGCGGGCGGTGGCCCCGAAAAGATCTTGAAAAGGCTCTCAGGCCTCTGTCGCCTGCACGACGCCGGGCGGCGTGTGCCACACACCCGTCACACCGGTGTCAAACGCGGTTCCCACACTCGCGGTTTTGTTTTTCTTGGGTTGCCCATGTTGATCAAGACCTCTGATTTCCGCTCCGCAGGCTCCGGCATGCTGGGGCATGTGTCGCGCCGCACTGCCACGCTGGGCGTGGTGGTGCTGGCTGCATCCCTGGCCGCTTGCGGCGGCAGCGATGGCGACAGCAATGCCAACGCGGGTGCCACGGCTACCTTGGCAGTGCTGGAGACGACCGACCTGCACTTCAACGTGCGCAGCTACGACTACTTCAAGCTGGCTGAAGACAAGACCTACGGCTTTGAGCGCACCGCCACGCTGGTGCGCGCGGCGCGCAAAGAATTTGCCAACACCCTGCTGGTAGACAACGGCGACACCATCCAGGGCACCGCGCTGGCTGACTACGAAGCCACCATCAGCCCCATCCCCTGCACCCAGCAGCTGTCCATGTACAAGGCCATGGGCGCTCTGGGTTTTGACGCGGGTACGCTGGGCAACCACGAGTTCAACTACGGCCTGCCCTTCCTGAACCAGGTGCTGGGCGGTGGGCTGGACGTGGACGGTGTGGACCCCACCAAGAAATGCGCCGGCGCGGGCTACCCCGCCGTGCTGGCCAACGTGTACAGCAGCAAGACCAAGAAGCCGCTGGTGCAACCCTACACCGTGCTAGAGCGCACGCTGGTGGCCAAGGGCACCGATGGCAAGGAAGTGAAGTTGCCCATCAAGATCGGTGTGATCGGCTTCACCACCCCCGGCATCATGAACTGGGACAAGCGCTACCTCGAAGGCAAGGTCTACACCGAAGGCGCAGTCGAATCGGCCACCAAGTACGTGCCCGAGCTGCGCGCCAAGGGCGCCGACATCGTCGTGGCGCTGCTGCACGGCGGGCTCGATAGCGCGGCCTACTCGCCCACCATGGAAAACCCCGGCCTGCACCTGTCGAAGGTGGCGGGCATCGATGCGATGGTGATGGGCCACCAGCACGGCGTGTTCCCCGACACGGCGGCCACCCCCAGCTTCAACCTGCCCGGCGTGGATCACAAGGCGGGCACCGTCAATGGTGTGCCCGCCGTAATGGCCAGCTCCTGGGGCAAGGCCCTGGGCGTGGTGCAGCTGGCGCTGCAGTGGGACGGTGCCAAGTGGGTGGTCAACAAGACTGCCAGCAAGAGCGAACTGCGCAACATCCAGAGCAAGAATGCCGCGGGCGCGAACGTGTACGTAGAACCTGACGCCACCATCGCCCCGCTGATCGAGACCCAGCACCAGGCGGCCATCCAGTACGTGAAGACGCCCATTGGCCAGACCGACTTCCGCATGAGCACCCTGTTTGCCGATGTGGGCGACCCCGGCGCGATCCAGATCGTGAACCAGGCGCAGCAAGCCTATGTGGCGGCCTACATCAAGGCCAACTTGCCGCAGTACGCGGCGCTGCCGGTGCTGTCGGTGAGCGCGCCGTTCAAGAGCGGCTTCCAGGGCGGGGCGGACTACACCGATGTGGCGGTGGGCCCGCTGGCCATCAACAACGCGGCCGACCTGTACCTGTACCCCAACACCGTGTACGCAGTGAAGGTCAACGGTGCAGACATCAAAAACTGGCTCGAAGCCGCTGCCAAACGCTTCAACCAGATCGACCCTGCCAAGACCACCGAGCAGCAGCTTGTCAGCACCTTCCCTGGGTACAACTTCGACATGTTCACCACGGCAGACGTGCAGTACGAGATCGACGTGACCCAGCCCGTGGGCAGCCGCATCAAGAACCTGACGTATTTGGGCAAGGCCATCGACCCTGTGCAGGAGTTCGTCATCGCCACCAACAACTACCGCGCCACCAGCGGCAAGAGCTTCATCGATAAGCTCGACGGCTCGGGCACCATCTGGGCCTCGCCCGATGCCAACCGCGATGTGGTGATCGACTACATCCGCAAGAACCCCGCCGTGAGCCGCACCGCCAACGGCGCCGCCAAGAGCTGGCGCTTTGCCAAGGCCACCGTGGCCGGGCCTGTGGTGTTCACTTCGGGTGCCAACGCGCTCAGCGTGGCGCAGGCTGCGGGCCTTGCCAATGTGAGCCTGGTGGCTGCAGACGACGGCTCGGGCAAGGGCACGTCCAAGTACAGCGTCGATTTGTCGAAGTAATTTCGGCACGAGTACCGGCAGGCCACGGCAGGTGGGCGTGGCCGGAAACATGAAAAAAGCCCGCCTGGGATGAAGCAGGCGGGCTTTGCTATTTAAAAGATAGCTGGTGGCGCTTGTCAGGTAAGCGCTAGAGGCATTTTTGGTTAAATAGTGCAGTGCCGGGTTGAAAGGCTCAACGCTCCAGCTTCTCGCGCACCACCTTGCCGGTGGTGGGCTCGATGCGCAGCTCAACGTATTGGTTGGCGCTGTTCAGGGCTTCGGCTTCCCAGTAGCCATCGTCAAACTCCAGGTCGCGCACGCGGGTGTAGCCCGCTTGCTGCAGCGTCAGCAAAATCTGGTCTGCCGACAACACGGGCTGGCCGTTGATGGTGCCGCCATTGCGGCCCACCTGGCTCAGCACTTCCAGGGTGGTGGGGTGCAGCACCAGTTCCACCTTGTCGCGGCTGGTCAGCGAGGTGCGCACTTCAGCCTCCCAGAAACCGTCGCTCAGCTCCACGTCCGACACATAGGCAAAGCCGCTGGCCTTGAGGTGTTGCACCACGCGGTCCAAGCTGGGCAGCGTGGTGCCCACGTCACCCTTGCGGATGGCGGTGAGGCCGCCGGTGGCATCGTTGACCAGCACGGTGGCGCGGCTGCCTTCGGCCGTGGTGGCCTTGGCGGTCCAGAAGCCGTACTTTTTCTGCAGGTCGTAAACGCCTGCAAACTGCTGGCCGCTCATGACCTGTTCGGCCTGCTGGGCCGTGAGGGCCCAGGCTGCGGCGGGCACGGTGGCTGCAAGGGCCGCGGCGAGAGACAGGGAAAGCAAAGACTTGCGCATGGTGTTCCTTTCGAGTGAACGTTGCAATGAAAAACCGATGGCGAGAGTGTGCGAAACCTTGTCTAAACAGAGCGTGAAGCGCTTGTTCATGAACGGTTTAAGCGCTGCCGCAATAATCGTGGCGATGCGAATTCCCACCCCAGCCCCCCTGGTGCGCGCGGCCGCCCTGGCGCTCGCTGCGTGCCTGGTGTCGCCTGGCATGGCGGCTGAGCAGGATGCCGTTCGCAAAAGCGTGCAAAGCGGCCAGCTCAAACCCCTGAACACCATCATTGCCGACGTGAGCCGCCAGTACGGCGGCCGGGTGCTGGATGTGGAAACCAAGCGTGGGCGAGACGGCGACTTGCAGTACGAGATCAAGCTCATCAACGCCCGCGGAGAAAAGCAGGAGTTGCTCATCGACGCGGCCACCGGCGCCGTGGTGCCCAAGGAGCGCAGCCGGCCCGTGCAGCCGGTGACGATTGCGCAGATGGTGCAGTACGTGCGCAAGCTGGAGCAAAGCAGCGGCGCGCGTGTCACCAATGTGGAGTTTGAGCGCGATGCCCAGGGCAACTATGTGTACGAGGCACAGCTCTCTGACAAGCCGTTTGGCGACGTCAAGCTGATGCTGAGCGTGACCACGGGCGAAGTGCTCAACCCTGTCAAAAGTGGTGCCCCTGTCGTGCAACCCAAGTCGATGGCGGTGATGCTGGAGTCTTTGCAACCCCGCTACAACGGCCGCGTGCTGGAGGCCGAGCTGGAAACCGATGTGCGCCGGCGGCTGTACTACAGCGTGGAGCTGCTGCAACCCAACGGCTCCAAGCTGGAGCTGGAGGTCGATGCGGTGACACTCGAAGTCTTGCGCCAAAAGGGGGGCGACTGATGCGCATTCTGGTGGTGGAGGACGACCTTGAACTGGCCGCCCAGCTGTGCGCCGCGCTGGAGGCTGCGGGCTTTGCGGTAGACCAGGAGCATGACGGCGAAGCTGCATCGGTGGCGGGCACCGTGGAGGTCTACAGCGCTGCCGTGCTGGACCTGGGCCTGCCCCGCAAGGACGGGCTGAGCGTGCTGCGCGACTGGCGCGAAGCGGGCTGCACCTGGCCCGTGCTGGTATTGACGGCCCGCAACCGCTGGAGCGACAAGGTGGCCGGCTTCAATGCCGGCGCAGACGATTACCTGACCAAACCCTTCCTGATGGACGAAGTGGTGTTGCGCCTGCGCGCCATGCTGCGCCGCACTGCCGGGGCCGCATCGGCCGTGCTGCGCGTGGGGCAGCTTGAATACGACGTGGTGCACGGCCGCTTCAACCTGCAAGGCCAGGGCCTGCAGCTCACCGCGCAGGAGCACAAGATCCTGGCCTTTTTCATACACCACCCCGGCAAGCTGCTCACCCGTTCGGAAATCAGCGAAAACGTCTACGCCCGTGACTTGGACCCCGACTCCAACACGCTGGATGTGCTGATTGGCCGCATCCGCCGCAAGCTGGGCGGCGCGGCGCAGTTGGTGACTGAGCGAGGGCAGGGCTTTCGCCTGCTGGCGAGCGATGAGGCCGCAGGGTGATGGCGTTGCGGAGCAGGTATGTGCGCTGAAAAGCGGCTGACCGCCCCGGCTGCGCCCGCCCCCGCCAGCAAGGGCGGGCGTTGGCAGACCCTCACGTTATCGGTAGCCCAGTGGCCCATTGCCACGCGCATCGTGTTGCTGGCGCTGTTGCCGTTGCTGGCGCTGGGCATGGCGGGCGGGCTGTGGCTGCGCGGGCAAATGCAGCAGGCGCTGTGGGGTGGCTTTGACCAGGCGCTGCAAGACAAAGCCCAGCGCGTGGCCGCCCGCTTGCAGCTGGGGCCCCGCACGGATCTGCAGGAAGCCCCTGGCACTGCCGACGAATTCAGCGCCATCTATTCGGGCTGGTACTGGCGTGCCACGCTGAACGAGCAGGTGCTGCGATCCCGTTCGCTGTGGGACATGGACAACCTGCCCACAGCAGCCCGCCCGGTGTCTGACTCCATGCCCTTGCACAGAGCCCTGGGGCCGATGCAAGAGCCTTTGCTGGCCCGCACGGTGGACTTGTCCGTGGGCGAGCCGCCCCAGCCTGTTCGTCTGATGGTGTACGGCCCCGCCGCGGCCACCTGGGCCAGCCTGCAGCGCATCGACCAGACCCTGGCCCTGGCGGGTGCTGCGCTGGTCTTGCTGGCGGTGGCGCTGTGCTGGCTGCAGGTGCGGGTGGGGCTGGCCCCGCTGCGCCGGCTGGAGGCCTTGTTGGCCACCATCCGCAACCCGAGCAGCGCCGCACAGGAAGGCGCACTGGTGGATGTGCAGGCCATGCTGGCGGCGCCCACCGGCCGCGACTTGCAGCCCTTGCAGGCCGAGCTGGCCAGCCTGTGGGAGCACAACGCCCGCGTGGTGGCGCGTGCCCGCGCGCATGCGTCGGACCTGAACCATGCCCTTAAAAAGCCACTGGCCTTGCTCAGTGCCCAGGCCAGCAGTGATGCCGCCGTGCCTGCGGCCGATGTGCAGCGCCAGGTGCAGGCCATGGCGCAGGTGATTGACCGCTACCAGGCGCGCACCTTCAGCGATGCCCTGCACATGCAGGCGGCCATGCACCCCGCAACGGCTGCCCAGCCCGTGGACGTTGCCCAGTGCGTGGCCGAGGTGGTGCGCATGATGGAGCGGTTGCACGCTGATCAGGCGCTGGAGTGGACGCTGCAGGTGCAGGATGGCACCACCCCGCTGTGGCGCGGGGAGCGCACGGATCTGGAAGAGGTACTGGGCAATCTGCTGGACAACGCGGGCAAATGGGCCGCCTCGGCCGTGCGCATTGGCCTGGCGATGGAAGAGGGCGATGCCGCCCAGCCGCCGCAAGTGGTGCTGCAGATTGAAGATGATGGGCCGGGCATGGCGCCCCACCAGTTGCAGGCCGCAGGCCAGCGCGGTTTGCGGTTTGATGATTCGGTGCAGGGCTCGGGGCTGGGGCTGCACATTGCCACGCAGATGGTGCAGGCCTACGGCGGCGAGTTGTCGCTGGGCAAGAGCGCCTTGCTCAAAGGGCTTTCGGTGCGCGTGGTGCTGCCCGGGGTGCAGGCCGCGCAGCGCCCGCGCAAGGCCTAGCGAGCCGCAGTCCGCGCCCCTTTGGGGGCGGGGTCAGGCGCTGCGGGCAGGCTGCAGCAGCACCAGCAACGCGCCCGCGCCGCCGTCGATGGGGCGGGCTTGCACAAAAGCCAGCACTTCCTTTTTTTGCACCAGCCAGCTCTGCACACGGCCTTTGAGCACCGGGCTTTTGCCGGGCGAACCCAGGCCCTTGCCGTGCACCACGCGCACGCAGCGCACGCCCAGCTTGTGGGCGTGGCGGATGAATTCGCCCAGCGCTTCGCGCGCTTCGTCCACGCGCAGGCCGTGCAGGTCCAGCTGGCGCTGAATGCTCCAGTGGCCAGAGCGCAGACGGCGCGTGATCTCCACCCCGATGCCGGGGCGGCGAAAGCTGAGCTGGTCGTCGGTGTCGAGCAGGCTGCTCACGTCAAAGTCGTCGCTGATGGATTCCATCAACACCCGTTCTTCGTCCAGCCAGTGCTGCAGCGGCAGGGGCTCGGGTGGGGTGGTGGGCAGTTCTGCCAAATTGTGGTCGGTCAGCGGATGTACCTGCCCCACGGCGCGGCTGAACAACTGGCGCTCTGCCTCCAGCCGGGCAGCGGCTTCGCGCCGGGCTTTTTCTTCGGCTTCGGCGCGCTCGCGCTGCTCACGCAACTGGCGGGTGATGGTGGCCAGGTCTTGCAGGCCATCCACACGCACGCTGGGGCGGCGCGGTTTGGTCGCTTTGCGTGGTCTGGGGGCCGGTGCGGGCGTGCCTTCTGCCCGGGGCGTGGGTGCAGTGCGGGGTTTGGGGGCTTGCCACGCAATGGCAGGCACGCGGCGCGCGGCACGGGGAGGTGGCGGTGCCGCGGGTGCTGGGGGCTGGGTGGGCCGCAAGGTGCGAGCCAAGGCCGCTGCCAGCGCGCCGGTCAGCTCTTGCCTCGGTTTGTCTGATGGCTGGCCGCTTGGTGTGTCGCCGGGCAGCGGCGCCCCTGCGGATGGATGGCGGCGATTCATGCGGGGGCTCCAGGGGATTGCGGCGCACAGGGGGGGCTGTGCTGTGGTGGAGCGCTCTCAGCGGGCGGATAGGCCAGGGCCAGCCACTGCGTGCTTTGCGCGGCATTGAAGTTGTCGTCAGACACCAGCACCAGCACCCGTTCGCCGCTGGGCAGCGGCGCGGCCCAGGCCATGCCTTCGAGGTTGTCCACGGTGGCAAGGCCCAGCGTTGCAAAGTCGAGCAGCAAGGTCTTTTGCAGCGGGGTGTGGTTGCCTGGTTGCAGTGCCTGTACGCCCAGTGTGTCGCTGCCGCTGCGCAGGTCGGCGCGGTACAGGCGGGCGCCAAAGCCTGCGCGCGCGCTGTAGTCACGTTCCAGCACCAGCAGGTGGTGCGGGCCATCGGCCAGAATTTCGCTCACGCCGTTGACCTCAGGGCCCCAGGGCAGACGGCGCGCGCGGGGAACGGCGTCCGGGGTGTAGGCTCGCTGCTGCTGTGCCTGGCCTGTGGCCACGTCCAGTGCGGTGATGCGCACGGGCCCAACAGCGGTCTGCACGGTGGGGCGGGGGCCATCTTGTACCCACGCCATTTCCATTGCCAGCCAGGCGGTGCAGCCGTCGTCAGAAAAGGCCAGTCCTTCCAGGCTGGCGTTGGAGCGCGGGCCGGTGCGCTGGGGCTGCAACGTGGGGGCGAAGGCCGGAGGCAGGGGAATATCGCGCGCCCATTGCCCGGTGGGCAGTGCTTCGCGCAAACGGGGGGTGCCGCCGCGTGCCCAGTCGCCCTCGCTGGCCCACCACAGGCGTTGGCGGCCCACGTGCCAGCGAATGGCTTCTGCGTCGGGCACCTCGGCGTTGGAACCAGCGCGTTGACGTGGCGATGGAAACGGCTGGCCTTGCTCGGTGAGCAGCGTGAAGACGCCCGTGATGTGGGGCGGCTGCGTGGGCTGCTGCGCGGGTGACCAGCGCGCGGTGTAGATGCGCGCAGGTGCATGGGCAGAGCGGTCGTCGCTGATGAGCCAGAACTGGCCGGATTGCGCGTCGTAGTCAATGCCCGAGATGCCGCCCCATGGGGTGCCCAGCACCTCGGTGCCTGCGGCGATGTGGGCCTGCGCCAGCAGTCGGATACGCGCATCCGTATTACCTGCAGAGGGTTGTCTGGGCGCTGCGCAGCCCCCCAGCACCAGGGCGGCTGCCAGTGTGGCAATCAGCGCCTGTGAATAGCGCAGCAGGCGCATCACAGCAGCCCCTCTTCTGCCATGGACAGCGCCTGGCCGGGCGCGACGATGACATGGTCGAGCACGCGCACATCGACCAGCGCCAGGGTGGTTTTCAGGGTCTGCGTGAGGGCTTCGTCTGCCCGGCTGGGTTGCACGCTGCCGCTGGGGTGGTTGTGCGCCAGCACCACACCGGCGGCCTGGTGGTGCAGTGCGCGCAGCACCACCTCGCGCGGGTACACGCTGGTTTGTGTGAGCGTGCCGCGAAACAGCTCTTCCATGGCCAGCAGGCGGTTTTGCGCATCGAGAAACAGCACGGCAAACACCTCATGCCCCTTGGCGGCCAGGTGCAGCTGCAGGTAGTGCTTGACGGCGTTGGGCGAGTCAAACACCTCGCGTTCACGCAGCTGCTGGGCCAAGGCGCGGCGCGCCAGTTCCAGCACGGCCACCAGCTCCGCGCGCTTGGCGGGGCCCAGGCCTTTGATGCGTTCCAGGTCGCTGGTGCTGGCGTGCAGCAGCCCGGCGATGCCGCCAAATCCGCCGCTGACCTTGCCGCTGGCAGGGTCTAGCACGGGCGGGTCTAGCAGCTCTTGCGCCATCTGCAGCACGCCTTTGCCCACGATGCCCGTGCGCAGCAGGATGGCCAGCAGCTCTGCATCGGCCAGTGCCGCAGGGCCACGGGCCAGCAGTTTCTCGCGGGGCTGGGCTTCGGTGGGCAGGTTCTTGATGGCCATGGGGCAGGGGGCTTAGGAATCAGGTCGGCTGCCGGGTCGGCAAGGGGCAGCCAGGAGGCGGGGCGTACACCCCAGTAGGGGTTTGCCCGGTTTTCTACAATCGCGGCAGTTTATCGGGACTTACATGACCACTACCGCTGCCCCACTTCCCACCGTTCAGCCCGGCTCTTTCCTCACTTTGCACTACCGCCTGGCCGGGCCTGCAGGTGACGTGATCAACACCTTCAATGACAAGCCCGCCACGCTGTCGCTGGGCACGGGCGAGTTGTCGCCTGCCATGGAGCAGCGCCTGCTGGGCCTGGCCGAAGGCACGCGCACCAGCTTTGAGCTGGCGGCGGGCGAGGCTTTTGGCGAGCGCAATGCCGACATGCAGCAATGGGTGGCCCGCAAGTTGCTCAACGAACTGGGCGACCCTGACGAAAAGTACAACGTGGGCGATGTGGTGCAGTTCCCTACGCCTGACGGCCTGGGCAGCTACGCGGGCGCTGTGCAGCAGGTGCGTGATGACGGAGCCGTGCTGTTCGACTTCAACCACCCGCTGGCGGGCCAGCCGGTCACGTTTGAAGTGCACGTTATCGGTATTTTGTGATGAGCGCACCCCAAGAGATCCTGCTGGCCGAGCCCCGGGGCTTTTGTGCCGGGGTGGACCGCGCGATCGAGATCGTCGAGCGCGCCATTCAGAAGTTTGGCGCGCCCATCTATGTGCGCCATGAAATCGTGCACAACACCTATGTGGTCAATGACCTCAAGGCCAAGGGCGCGATCTTTATCGAAGAGCTGTCGGATGTGCCTCCTGGCGCCACCCTGGTGTTCAGCGCCCACGGCGTGAGCCGCGCCGTGCAGCAAGAGGCCGAGCAACGCGGTTTCAGCATCTTTGACGCCACCTGCCCCCTGGTCACCAAGGTGCATGTGGAAGTGGCCAAGCTCGCCAAAGAGGGCTACGAGTTCATCATGATCGGCCACAAGGGCCACCCCGAGGTGGAAGGCACCATGGGGCAGCTGGACCACGGCATTCACCTGGTGGAAGACGTTGCCGATGTGGCCCGCGTGCAGCCCAGCCAGACCGAAAAGCTGGCCGTGGTAACCCAGACCACGCTGAGCGTGGACGACGCCGCCGAGATCACCGCCGCCGTGCGGGCGCGCTTCCCATCGGTGCGTGAGCCCAAGCAGCAAGACATCTGCTACGCCACACAGAACCGCCAGGACGCCGTGAAGGTGCTCAGCCCGCAGGTGGATGTGCTGGTGGTGGTGGGCAGCCCCACCAGCTCCAACAGCAACCGCCTGCGCGAACTGGCAGCGCGCCTGGGCACCGCCGCCTACATGGTGGACAGTGCCGACGAGTTGCGTACCGAATGGTTTGACGGCGCCGTGCGGGTGGGGCTGACGGCGGGGGCCTCTGCGCCAGAAATTCTGGTGCAACAGGTCATTGACCGCATCAAGGCGCTGGGCGCCGTCTCGGTGCGCACCATGTCGGGCATTGAGGAGACCATCAAGTTCCCGCTGCCCAAGGGCCTCAAGATCGACGCCGCCACGGGGCTGGAGATCACCCAGCGCACCCCGGAAACGGGCCCTGGCGCCCATTGATGTCGTGTTTGCTATCGAATAGATAGCTGCTTGCGCTTACGTGTAGCGCGCTGGAGCCTTGTTTGGCGTTAAATGCTGCAGCGACGCGGGGTTCAGGCCTGCGGTGCAGGCCCGCTCCACAAGTCCAGCGGCGGGTCGGCCGCCACGGCGCGCAGGATGTCGGTGCGGGAGATGAACCCGATCAACACCCCCGCCTCATCCGTTACCGGCAGGCCCGGCAGGCCCGTGTCCAGCAGCACCCCGGCCACGCGGCGCAGGGCCGTGTCGGGGGCTACGGCGGCCACAGGGCTGTACATCACTTCTGACACCGGCCTGCGGGCCAGCTCAATCGCTTCCTTCACGGCTCCCGGCTCGGGCAGCAAATCCAGCGGTGCCATGTCGGCACGCAGCAGCAACCCGATGACCCGGCCCCGCTCATCCACCACAGGGGCTTGGGCCACCCGGCTCTCGGCCAGGGTTTGCCACGCATCGTTGACCCGCATGTCGGGGGGCACGCTTAGCGCGTCGTTGCTCATCACATCCCGCACCAGGGTCAGGGGCTCGCGCCGCTTCTGGGGGCCTTGGCCGGTCTGGAGGTAGGCGGCCACAGCGTCCTGCAAACGCAGGTTGACCACCGGAGCACGTTCGCGCGAGAGGGGCGCTGGGGTGGTGGCAGTGTCCTGGTCCAGATCAAGAGTGCGCGTGCGCAGGGCCTGTGGGCGTTCCACGCGCCGCACGGCAGCGATCTGGCTCAGGTTCTCCGGCCCGCCTCGGTACATCTGGCCTGAAGGGCCGAACACAAAAAACATCACCACCTCCTGTGGGCTGCGCACACACGCCACCCCTGTTCCCATGGTATCGGCATGCTGGCGTGGGGCTGAAGCCTGCGGGGGCAGTGCAAGCCCTTTGCAGGGTGCTAACGCTCTACACTGCAAGGCCATTTTGCAACGGAGCCTTTTGCATGATCGACCGCGCCGCCATCTCTGCTGCCCGCCAGCGCCTGGCCTCTCAGCCCCATTTTTTGCGCAGCACGCCGCTGCTGCGTTTGCCCGGCGCCGCCCTGGGGATGGACTGTGCAGAGGTCTGGCTGAAGCTGGAGCATTTGCAGGTGAGCGGCAGCTTCAAGGCGCGCGGCATGCTGTACCGCTTGCTGGCCAACCCGGTGCCCGACAGCGGCGTGATCATCGCCTCGGGCGGCAACGCCGGTATTGCCGTGGCGGCTGCGGCCCAGGCTCTGGGCGTGCGCTGCGAGGTGTTTGTGCCCGAGGTGTCGCCTGAGGCCAAGCGCGCCCGCCTGCGCGCATTGGGAGCCGAGGTCGTCGTGACCGGCGCAGCCTACGCCCAGGCTTATGAGGCTTGTGTGGCGCGCCAGCAAGCCACTGGCGCCCTGCAAGCCCACGCCTATGACCAGCCCGAGGTGGTGGCAGGGGCGGGCACCCTGGCACTGGAGCTGGAAGAGCAAGCGGGCCACTTGCCCGACACCTTGCTGGTCAGCGTGGGGGGCGGTGGCCTGATCGGCGGTGTGGCAGCCTGGGTGGAAAGCCGCGCCCATGTCGTGTCGCTGGAGCCGGAGCGTGCGCCCACGCTGCATGCCGCGCGTGCGGCGGGCCAGCCGGTGGATGTGGCTGTCAGCGGCATCGCGGCCGATTCCCTGGGGGCCAAGCGCATAGGCGCCATCGCCTGGGAAGTGAGCCAGCGCCACGTGCACGATGCCCTGCTGCTGCCCGACGACGCCATCCGTGCAGCCCAGCTATGGCTGTGGCGCGAGCTGAAACTGGCCGTGGAACCGGCCGCAGCGCTGGGCTTGGCGGCCCTGCAAACGGGGGTGTACCGCCCCCAGCCGCAGGAAACCGTGGGCCTGGTGCTGTGCGGTGCCAACTTCGACCCGGCCAGCCTGGGCTGAGCAGGCGGTGGTCGTCCCTCTAAAATCACGCCATGCTTGACATTCTTCTTCTCCGCAAAGACCTCGACACCGCGATCGCGCGTCTGGAAACCCGCAAAAAGCCCCAGGCCTTCCTGAACGTGGAAGCGTTCCAGGCCCTGGAATCAGAGCGCAAGACGCTGCAAACCCGCACGGAGGAGTTGCAAGCGCAGCGCAACCAGCTGTCCAAGCAAATTGGCATGCTGATGGGCAAGGGCGACAAGGAAGGCGCTGAAGCCGCCAAAGCCCAGGTGGCCGCATCCAAGGTAGAGCTGGAGCAATCCGCCGCCCGCCTGGAGCAGATTCAGGCCGAACTCCAGGCCATGCTGGTCGCAGTGCCCAACCTGCCGCATGAATCGGTGCCTGTGGGCAGCGACGAATCGGGCAACGTGGAAGTGCGCCGCTGGGGCGCGCCCGCCACTTTCTCCTTTGAGGTGAAAGACCATGTGGATGTGGGCACGCCGCTGGGGCTGGACTTCGACATGGGTGTGAAGCTCTCGGGCTCACGCTTCACGGTCATGAAAGGCCAGATCGCCCGCCTGCACCGTGCGCTCAGCCAGTTCATGCTGGATGTGCAGACGCAGGAGCACGGCTACACCGAGTGCTATGTGCCCTACGCTGTGAACGCCGATTCGCTCAAGGGCACCGGCCAGCTCCCCAAGTTTGAAGGCGACCTGTTTGCCGCGAAAAAGGGCGGCCAGGACGGCGAGCCCGTGCCAGACAATGCGGCGCTGTACCTCATCCCCACCAGCGAAGTACCGCTGACCAACTTTGTGCGCGATGTGGTGGTGGCCGAGGCGGATCTGCCCATCAAGCTGACCGCCCACACCCCCTGCTTCCGTTCCGAAGCCGGTAGCTACGGCCGCGACACGCGCGGCATGATCCGCCAGCACCAGTTCGACAAGGTCGAAATGGTGCAGATCGTGCACCCCGACAAGAGCTACGAAGCGCTGGAAGAAATGACGCGCCACGCCGAAGCCGTGCTGCAAAAGCTGGGCCTGCCTTACCGCGTGATGAGCCTGTGCACCGGCGACATGGGTTTTGGCGCTGCCAAAACCTATGACCTGGAAGTGTGGTTGCCCGCGCAAAACACCTACCGCGAAATCAGCTCGGTGAGCAACTGCGAAGCCTTCCAGGCCCGCCGTCTGCAAGCCCGTTTCAAGAATGCCCAGGGCAAGAACGAGCTGCTGCACACCCTGAATGGTTCCGGCCTGGCCGTGGGCCGCACGCTGGTGGCGGTGCTGGAAAACTACCAGCAGGCCGACGGCAGCGTGGTGGTGCCCGAAGTGCTGCGTCCCTACTTGGGTGGTGTGTCTGTCTTGGCACCTGCGGCCTGATCGTCACCGCTGCACCCAGCGCTCCACCCAGGGGCGCTACACCAGGGCCTGCACATGATCACAAGAATCGTGTGCAGGCCCTGGTGTTTTGTGCACCTGCTATGGCAGCAACCTGCCAAATCGGGACAATGCAGCCATGAACGCTCCCAACTCCACCCCTGAATCCTCCGCAGGCGTGCCTATTCGCCTCACCCAGTACAGCCATGGCGCAGGCTGCGGCTGCAAGATCAGCCCCAAGGTGCTGGATGTGATCCTGGCAGGCAGTGGGGCACAGCACCTGGATCCACGCCTGTGGGTCGGCAACGCATCTCGCGATGATGCGGCTGTGTACGCGCTGGACGACGAGCGCGGCGTGGTATCCACCACCGACTTTTTCATGCCCATCGTTGATGATCCGTTCGACTTTGGGCGTATTGCGGCTACTAATGCCATCAGCGACATCTACGCCATGGGGGCCGACCCGCTCATGGCCATAGCCATTTTGGGCTGGCCCGTGAACGTGCTTCCACCCGAAGTGGCCCGCGAAGTGGTGCGCGGCGGCCGCGCGGTGTGCGATGCCGCAGGTATCCCGCTGGCGGGTGGTCATTCCATCGACGCGCCTGAGCCCATCTTTGGCTTGGCCGTCACGGGCGTGGTGAACAAGCAGCACATGAAGCGCAACGACACCGCCACCGCAGGCAGCCGGCTGTACCTCACCAAGCCACTGGGTATTGGCATCTTCACCACCGCTGAGAAAAAGGCTTTGCTCCGCCCGCAAGACGTGGGCTTGGCACGCGACGTGATGTGCACCCTGAATAAGCCCGGTAGCCGCTTTGGCAAGCTGGCTGGTGTGACGGCAATGACTGACGTGACCGGCTTTGGCCTGCTGGGGCATCTGGTGGAGATGGCCGACGGCAGTGGGCTCACGGCCGTGATCGATACCGCGGCCGTACCGAGCCTGCCTGGCGTGGCGCATTACCTGGAGCAGGGCTGCGTGCCCGGAGGCACCCTGCGCAACTTCGACAGCTATGGCGCGCGCCTCGCCCCGCTGTCTGATGCACACAAGCACTTGCTATGCGATCCGCAAACCAGCGGTGGCTTGCTGGTGGCAGTGGCCCCACAAGGCGAGGACGAGTTCCTTTCCGTGGCTCGCGAACTGGGCCTGCAGTTGCACTCCATTGGCGAACTGGTAGCCCAGCGGCCATTGGCCGTAGAGTTCTGCTGATGCCCGAGAACCTCAGCGACTTCCGGCACATCTTCTTGAACGATGTGTCCATGATGGACGTGCGCGCGCCCATCGAATTTGCCCAAGGTGCCTTCCCTGGTGTGGTGAATTTGCCGCTGATGAATGACGAAGAACGGCAGAAGGTCGGCACCTGCTACAAGCAGCGCGGCCAGGAGGCTGCCATTACGCTGGGCCACTCGCTGGTTTCGGGCGAAATCAAGAATGGGCGGATTGCGGCATGGGCTGCATTTGCCAAGGCGCATCCAAAGGGTGTGCTGTACTGCTTTCGTGGAGGTTTGCGCTCGCAGATCACGCAGCAGTGGCTGCAATCCGAGGCGGGCATCGCGTACCCGCGCGTCATCGGCGGCTACAAGGCCATGCGCACGTTTTTGCTGGAGACCACGCAGGCTGCTGCGCAGGAGTGCGATTTCACGGTGCTCAGCGGCTCTACCGGCACCGGTAAGACGGAGTTGATTGCGCAATTGCCCCACGGCATTGATTTGGAAGGCCACGCCAATCACCGTGGCTCCAGCTTTGGACAACGTATTACTGGCCAGCCCACGCAGATCAATTTTGAAAATCAGCTGGCTATCGACTTCCTCAAGAAGCGTGCGCTTGGTCACGCCTTGTTCGTGCTGGAAGATGAGGGCAAAAACGTGGGCAGCTGCGCTGTGCCCTTGCCGCTGCGCGAACGCTTGGCGCAGGCTCCGGTGGTTTATCTCCACGATGGATTTGAAGCGCGGGTGGAGCGCATTCTGCGGGACTATGTGGTGCGGCAGCATGCGGAGTTTGTCGCCGCCTGTGGCAGCGAGGAGGGTGGTTTTGAGGCCTATGCAGCTCGACTGCTTATCAGCTTGGACAAAATCGAGCGCCGCTTGGGCGGTGCGCTGCACCGACAGTTGCGCCAGAGCATGGCGAATGCCCTGCAGCGACAGGAAGAGTACGGCGATGTAGCCAGCCACCGGGGCTGGATTGCGGCTTTGCTTCAGCACTACTACGACCCCATGTACGCCTACCAGCGCCAAAGCCGTGCCCAGAGCATCGTCTTTGAAGGTGCACGTAGCGAAGTCATGGCTTACCTGGGTGAGTGTGGTGCCAGTACCGCCGCGAAGTGAGTCATGTGCGGATGCGCTGTTGAAATCTGGCTATAATCGCAGGCTTCGACACACAGGAGAGGTGGCAGAGTGGTCGAATGTACCTGACTCGAAATCAGGCGTGGTGGCAACATCACCGTGGGTTCGAATCCCACCCTCTCCGCCAGTAAGCAAGCAAACAAGCGCCCTTCGGGGCGCTTTTTTGTTTCTATCCACCATCCTTTCTACCAATTCGCATGGTCATTGGATTGGCTTTGGTTGGATTGAATCAGACGAGCACTTTGAACCTCGCTGTCGCAGGCAGTGCACAGAGCACTGATCTCACCGCTTGCATCGGCAACAAAGCAATGTTGCACGTCTCTTTGCTGAACCTGCTTTTTTCGCTGATTCAGCAGAAAAGCGACCTGCTTGATCAATGAAGCTGGCAAATTGCACTTCCGGATAGGCCCTCGCATACTGGCCTTGTGCTGCCAGAATGGCTTTGTTCTGTCGCGTGATCAATGGCTAGACCGTGGTCTTCCAGCGCCGCTCTTGGGCTTCGGAGTGATGCCTTTGGTGATAGCGCGCTCCCTGCCATTCTCGCGAAGATCGTCAATGCTCTGATCTGCTTTGAGCATATAGGGCACGACATGGTTCAGTAAGTTTTCACGCTTGTGCGAATCTGCGTGATTGATCATGCCAATCCCGCAGTCTTTGTACTTGTCTTTATCGCGATTGCAATTGTGATGCACGCCCCTGCCGGCTGTAATGTTCTCACTCCAGTACTTCCCGATCTGGTCCCCTATATAGGCGTCTTTTTGCACATGTTGGCCATCGTACAAAAAAAGCGCATGTGCATGTGGTCCTTTGTCAGGGGCATTTTCGTATTTAACTACATAGCCAACTTGGTCTTGGAAAATTGATGGCTTTCCTCGACGATTGTCTAGCAATTTTTTGACGTCCTTTTTTAATGTCGGGTAGCAATACTTGCTCTGAGTGTTCTTTGAGGTATCCGAGATCAACTCGTATGGCTAGTATTTTTGAGTATTGGTCATGCAATGAATTGATGTAGTTGTTTACGCTACGATGTGTTTTGGTGTTGCTTGTAGGCTTCGTGTGATTCATTTTGGTTGCTCAGTTGTTTGGAATGGATCTGTTCTTTTTCCATATAATTTCTAGCAATGTTTTTTGATGTAATGTTTTAATTCTAATTTAATTTAAATAACATTAATAACCTAAATTGAGGCAGCCATTGCTTTGATAGATAATCCTCGGCTTTCGTTGTTTTTGTTGTTGTAACTTTGTATTCGAAGGTAAATTTGATATACGAAGTTAGGTTGTTATGATTGAGAGTTTTCAATAATGGCGCTTTTTATATTTTGCCCTTCAAATTTCATTTATTTGGATTGGCGTTGTTGCGCAAAGCCTATTTGGAACGGCATGATCCCAGCCCCGGACGGACTTATGCCACGGCCACAGTTACCGGGCGTCCAAGTTGGCTGAACCGGTTGAGTACGGCCACACGGATGTGCAGCTCCGTCACCTGACGCTCGAATGTCCTGGCCATGACCCGTTCGCCCAGCCGTTTGAAGCAATTCATTTTCGTCTCCACCAGACTGCGTCGGTGGTAACCGCTCCACTTCTTCCAGATGCCTCGGCCCAGCCGCTGGCAGGCCCTCAGCGCTTCGTTGCGCGAGGCCGCCCCCGTCTGGTTCGATTTCCACGCCCGTGCATTCTTGCGCGGTGGAATGACGGCCTGTGCGCTGCGTTGGGCAATGGCTGCATGGCATGCCTTGGTGTCGTAAGCGCCGTCGCCACCCACGCTGCCAATCAGTTCGTCAGGCGGTATCTGGCTCAACAACTCAGGCAACATGGGCGCATCACCCACGCTGTTGTCGGTCACCTCAATGGCCCGAATCTCCAGTGTCTGGGCGTCAATGCCCAGGTGCACCGTGCGCCACTGACGCCGATAGTCAGCTCCATGCTTCTTGCGTTTCCATTCGCCTTCGCCCAGGAACTTGATGCCGGTGCTGTCCACCAGCAGGTCCAGCGCTGTGGTGCGGGGTCGGTAGGGCAGCTTGACACTGAGGTGTTTCTGGCGCCGGCACACGGTGCTGAAGTCTGGCACCTTCCAATCCAGGCCGGCCAGACGCAACAGGCTTTCTACCAGCCCCAGGCTTTGGCGCAGGGCCAAGCCAAACAGGCATTTGATGCTCAAGCAGAACTGGATGGCGGCATCGGAAAACGTGGGTTGGCGTCCACGCTTGCCGGTGGCCGGGGCATACCACTGCATCCCCCTGTCCAGCCAGACCGTCAACGAACCTCTGCCCTTGAGTGAGGCGTTGTAGGCCGCCCAGTTCGTCGTCTTGTACTTGCCCCTGGGGCGCTGGCTCACGCTCATGCAGCGAGCCTATCAGTTCCTCGGGCTCTATTTATGCAACAGAGCCGATTCGAATAGGCAATGGGCTATCAAAACGCCGGCACTTCGATTAGCCGCCTCAGAATGGACCGCGTTACATAGCAGGAATTTGGACCACCTACCTAGCGCGCGCCGCGTCGAAAATCCCATGGCGGTACAGCGTTAGGTGTTTGCCAAAGGCCGCGTCTTTCAGCTCTCGCCTGGAATTCGGCTTCAGCGTAGACCTTCCTATCACTCTCTGACTGTTCTTTTTCGTACCGCTTGTAGTGCCAAGCCATACCCACCGAAACCATCGCCAAGTTAGCGTCTCTGCCGTTGACAACTACCTTGCCAAGAATGCGTCCATACCTGTCGTGCTTATCCCATTCAACCAGCACATTCTTATCAAATACTAATGCTGCAAGGTACTGTCGGGATTTGTTTCCATAGTCTTGCCGCTTTTCCGGAGCGTCACTTCCTGCCAGCCGAATCTTGTGCTGTACGTTCCGTTCATCGAGCACGGTTACGGTGTCCCCATCGTTGAGCGCTACAACCCGGCCTTCGAGCGTCGCCGCAATAGCTGAATTGGCCGCGAGAAAGAATGCCAACAAGAAGACGTAGGCGGCGTAGGTACGGCCTGCCTGGAGAGCCCAACGTTGCACCACGAGTAGCAATTCTTTCCCGCGCTTAACTATCTGAAGCTTCTGCACTATCGACGCACCTCAACCTTATAAAAATAGTTCTCCACCATCAGGCGAGCGCGGTCCGACTGCACTGCGTCCGGAATCAAGCTCTTGAGCTGGACGTAGTGTCGGCATTCGGGGTCCTGCGCCTTGCTCCAGCTGAAGACGCCCTCGATTGCAGAAACGAACTTGCTGTATTGATGCGGTTCGGCGAGTGTTGCCGAAAGACCGGGCAGCGCTTTTGCGTCCGCTTCTCTCTTCGCAGGCCAAGCCGGCATCACAACAACTGAATCCGCTCGAAGCTCAATGGCATAGAGAAACTCCACCTTTCCGCTCTCGTCAGCCCAACAGGGCGGGTACCCACTTCTGGTTCGGGCCATCGGCCCGGAACTGGCGGTCCAGCACGTTATCGGCCACCGCGCTGCGCGTGCCCCGGTCCTTGGGCAGTCCACGTCGTCGGGGCCTGGCTCGTAGTGCCTGCTCTCGCATGAGTCGCTCGATGCGGTGCAGACCACAGGCTTGACCTTGCTCCAACACGTCGTGCCACACACGGCGCGCGCCGTAGGTGCGGTCGCTGCGCACGAAGCTCTGGTGGACCTGCGCGCCCAGCACTTCATCGCTGAGGCTGCGCTGGCTCCTGGGTCGTGTGAGCCACGCGTAGAAGCCACCCCGCGAGACACCGAGCGCCTCGCACATCAGATTGACCGGCCGGGCCCCTCGGTGTTTCGCCACGAAGCCGAACTTCACATCGACTCCTTCGCGAAGTAGGCCGCGGCTTTTTTCAGGATGTCGCGCTCCATCTTGAGCTTGGCAACCTCCTTGCGCAGTCGCGCTATCTCCGCGTCCTGGGCCTTCTGCTTGCCGTTGCCAGGGAACGCCTCCTGGGGCTCCTCTCGCAACTCACGAACCCACTTGCGCAGCACGTTCTCGTGAACGTCCAGGTCCTTGGCTGCCTGGGCCACAGCCACGCCACGCTCGGTGACCAGCCTGACCGCCTCGAGCTTGAACTCGCGGCTGAATGTCCTTCTTCTCTCCATGAACCACCTCCGGTTTCATCTTCCACCTTAACAAGGTGTCATCGAAACCGGCAGCAGCCCAGTTTGCTTACTTGGCAGGCTCGATGGCGGTGACAACCATCTTTCCGCCCTCGTTGATCACCATGAAACGGATCTTGTCGCCGACCTGCGTCTTGTCGAGCAGGGCCTTGTCCTTGGCAGCAAACACCATGGTCATCCCCGGCATCTCCAAGTGCTTGATGTCGCCATGCTTGATGGTGATCTTGCCGGCGTCCTTGTCGATCTTGCGCACCTCTCCATCGGTCATGGAGGCTGCGGTCGTGGATGCGGCTTTTCCGGCGTCTCCAGCGGCCTGCGCCACGGCCGACAGCGGCATGAGAGTGACCAGCGACAACATAGCGCCGATCAATAAAGTGTTTGCGTTTTTCATACGAGCTCCTTGTTCAATTGCGTGCAGGGATTCCCCGATTACTTCTTGACCACCGTGACCTGGCCCTTCATGCCTGCGTCGTAGTGGCCTGGGTACAGGCAGGCGAACTTCACTTCGCCAGCCTTGGTGAACTGCCAGATGATTTCGCCTTGCTTGCCGGGGGCCAGCGACACCTTGCTGGGCTCGTCATGCTCCATGTCCGGGAACTTCTTCATCGTCTCGTAGTGCTCCTTGAGTTCGGCATCGGTGCCCAGGCTGAACTCATGCTTGACCTGGCCACTGTTCTTGATCACGAACTTGACCGTTTCGCCCTGCTTGACGGAGATCGCGGCGGGCGTGAAGCGCATGGTGTCAGCCATGTCCACGTTGATTGTGCGACTGACTTTAGAGGCTTTGCCTGGTTCGCCGATGGCTGACTCCTCGCTTCCATGGCCGTGACCGCCGCTGTGGGTACCGCCCGCAAAGCTGTTGAAGGACAGGGCCACCAGGGCGGAGGCGGCGATCAGGGAAAGAGTGCGTTTCATAGTTACCTTGGGTTGTGGATGAGGAAAGGAGGCGATCAGTGGCCGCTGTGCGAAGACGGCTTTTTGACCTTGACGACAGTGTCCGAACTGGACTTCTCTTTGCGGGGCATGGATTGGCCGCCCTCGGCCTTGAAGCGGGCAGGCTCCGCCATCGGGCCGGTGTACTCGTACGCCACCGTGCCCTCTGGGTTCTTGTACCAACCCGGATTTTTGTAGTCGCCCGGTTTCTGGTCGCGGCGTACTTTGACGACGCTGAACATCCCGCCCATTTCGACCGACCCGAACGGGCCTTCCCCGGTCATCATGGGAATGGTGTTGTCCGGGATGGGCATCTCCATCTCGGTCATGTCCGCCATGCCCCGTTCGCCCATGACCATGTAGTCGGGGATCAGGTTGTTGATCTTCTTGGCCACGCCCCGGTGGTCTACGCCAATCATGGTGGGAATGTCGTGACCCATTGCGTTCATGGTGTGGTGGCTCTTGTGGCAGTGGAATGCCCAGTCACCTTCTTCGTCCGCGAGGAACTCGATCTGGCGCATCTGGCCCACGGCCACGTCGGTGGTCACTTCATAGAGACGGGTGCTCTTGGGTGTAGGACCACCATCCGTGCCGGTGACCAAAAACTCGTGACCGTGCAAGTGCATCGGGTGGTTGGTCATGGTGAGGTTGCCGATGCGAATACGCACCTTGTCGTTGAGCCGGACGTTCAAGGAGTCGATGCCAGGAAAGATGCGGCTGTTCCATGTCCACAGATTGAAGTTCGTCATCTCTGCCACCTTGGGCGTCGCCGCCCCGGGCTCAATGTCATAGGCACTGAGCAGGAAGCAGAAATCGCGCTGCACTTCGTCGATCAGCGGATGCTTGGCCTTGGGGTGCGTGATCCAGAAGCCCATCATGCCCATGGCCATCTGGGTCATTTCATCGGCATGCGGGTGGTACATGAAGGTGCCCGGGCGGCGCGCCACGAACTCGTAGACGAAGGTCTTGCCCGACTGGATTGCGGGCTGGTTCAATCCCGCCACACCGTCCATGCCATTGGGCAAACGCTGTCCATGCCAGTGGATGCTGGTGTGTTCAGGCAGCTTGTTGGTCACAAAAATGCGAACGCGGTCGCCTTCCACCACTTCAATGGTGGGACCAGGACTCTGGCCGTTGTATCCCCACAGGTGGGCCTTGAAGCCAGGGGCCATTTCGCGCACAACGGGTTCTGCCACCAGGTGGAACTCCTTGACCCCCTGGTTCATGCGCCAGGGCAGCGTCCAGCCGTTGAGCGTGACCACCGGGTTGTAGGGGCGCCCGGAGTTGGGCACCAGCGGCGCCATGGTGTCTGCGCTTGTCTGGTACACGGGTTCTGGCAGTGCGGCCATTGCCACGCGGCTCACACTCGCTGCGGCCACGGCCCCTCCGGCAATGCCAGCAAACCGGAAAAAATCTCTTCTTGAATTCATGTTGGTTTCCTTGAGGGGATCAGTGGCCTGCACCGGCTTCGGCAGCGGCTGCGCCACCGCCCGAGACGCCAGCGCTGGTGGGCTTGCCGATGAGAGAGGCCTGAAGGGCGGCGTCCGCCAGCCAGAACTGCTGTTCGGCGTTCAGGGCCGCCATCACCGAGTTCACCTGGTCGCGGGAGTCGGCAAGCAACTCGAAAACGCTGATCAGCATCCCGTTGTAGCGAAGCTGGTTTTCTTCGGAGATGGTTTTTCGCAGGGGAATCACCTCGTCGCGGTGGTGACGCGCGATGTCATATGCAGTGCGGTACGCGGAGTAGCTCTCCCGAAGGTTCGAACCCGCCGCGCGTGCGGTTGCTTCCAGGCGGTTGGCCGCAGCCAGGGTCTGCGCATTCATGGCGTCGCGCCGCATTCCACCCCAATCGAAGATGGGTAACTGCAAGCTGATCTCGAAGCCGCGCCGCGTGGAGTGAGTGTTTTCGGCGGCATCAAAGACTGAGTCGCGCCGCACGCCCAGCTCGATGTCCGTGAAGGTCGTGATCGTGTTCCAGCCTTGCGCGCGTGCGGCTGCGTCGTAGTCGGCCTTCGCGATCTGCAGATCCAGTCGCCCCTTGGATGCCTGACGGCCAGCGTCCGATGGGGACAGCGGCTCCTTGGGCAGTGTGGGCAGGCGCTCAGGCAGCTTGAGCTGCTTGGCTTGGCTATCGTCCAGGCCCAGCAGCCGCACCAGCTCCTCACGGGCTGCCGTCACCTGGTGCTGGGCACTGGCCAGCTGGGTCGCCGTATCGGCATAGAACGCTTGCTGGCGCACACGGTCAAGCTTGTTGAAATTGCCCACCGCCTGCATGCGCTTGGCCAGTTCGGCACTTGCTTGGGCGCTAGCGACAACCTGTTGGGTGTAAGTCAGCGTTTGTTGTGCGGCGACAGCGCGTACCCAGGCCTGACGTACCTGCGTGACTTGGTCCACTACGTCGCTGCTAAGGCGCAACTGGGTCTGCTTGATGCGCTGCTCAGCGATGCCTTTGCGTGTCGGCAAGGTCAGCAGGTCCAGCAGCCCGAAGGACAGCAGGCGGCCGATCTCCGTCTCGCTGCCCAGGCGAACGCGCTCCAGGGTCAGGATGGGGTTGGCGATGCGGCCGGACTGGGCCGCCGTAGAAGCGTCTGCCCAGTTTTGGGCGACGATGGCCTGCATAGAGGGACTATTGACCAGTGCGAGTTGCACGGCATTGTTTTGGCTGAGCGGGTCGGCAAGCAAATCCGAAGCGCGCTGGCGCAAGGCGTCACGCTCGCTCTGGTCCCGGGCCAAGGTGAGCTGGCCGTCGGTAAAACCGCTTGCGGCTGCGTTGGCGCTGGAGATGTTTTGCTCCAGATTCACACTGGCGCAGCCAGACAACACCGCCACTGCGGCCACGGCGATCACGAGTTTGGCGCGGGGCATGCGCAAGGGGCGGTTCATTGTTTGCCCCCGTGGTGTGCATCATGGCCCTGTGCGGGTTGGTCCTGGCCGGTTGTGGGTGCCGTCTGGCGAATTTCCTTGGCATAGGTGCGCCAGCCTCCGATCTCGCCCACCTTGTCATTGGCCGCTTTCCAGGGCTGGACGGATTGCTCTTTGTAGGCTTCGTAGCCCGAGAGGGCTGATCGGTACGAAAGCTGATAGTCCACCTTGGCGGATTCGCCCTCTGGCATCTGAGCCAGAGCCAGGGACGGCGCTATTAGCGCGGCGGCCAGCCAGGGGGTTGATATAGGTCGTGAAAGCCAGGAAATTTTCATAGGTTCACCATGCGTTCTTGATGCAACGCATTGTGTGATCCCAAGGCTTCCGCCGACATAACGGCTTCATTACATCTTTGTCATGTTCAAGAAAGCCCGCGATCTGCAGGCACACTTGCCGTCATTCGCAGACAAGGAGATCCCGTGAAGATATTGCTCGTCGAGGATGAAATCAAAACCGGCGAATACCTGCGCCAAGGCTTGCGTGAGGCAGGGTTCAACGCCGATCTGGTTCACAACGGAGTCGATGGCTTGCATCTGGCCCAGGAAGGTGACTACGACCTGGTGATTCTGGATGTGATGCTTCCGGGGATGGACGGCTGGCAGGTTCTCACCAGTCTGCGTCGCCGGGGCCTGGAGATGCCTGTACTGTTTCTCACGGCCAAGGATCAGGTGCAAGACCGGATCAAAGGATTGGAACTGGGGGCGGACGACTACTTGGTCAAACCGTTTTCATTCGCCGAGTTGCTGGCGCGAGTGCGCACCATTCTCAGGCGCGGTCGTAATGGTACCGAGGTGACGATCCTTCAGGTGGCCGATCTCGAACTGGACCTCTTGCGGCGGCGAGTCAACAGATCTGGCAAACGCATTGACCTCACGGCCAAGGAATTTGGACTCCTGGAGCTGCTCATGCGCCGCCAAGGGGAAGTTCTGCCGCGCACTCTGATTGCGTCGCAGGTGTGGGATATGAATTTCGACAGCGATTCCAACGTGATCGAGGTGGCGATGCGCAGGCTGAGGGCCAAGATCGATGATGCCTATGACGCCAAGCTGATCCAGACGGTGCGAGGCATGGGGTATGTGCTTGAAGCGCCCCAGGAGAGTGCGTGAAAGTCCGGTACTCGCTCACGACACGGCTGACTGTCTTTTTTACTTTGGCGTCCGCCTTGGTGCTGATCGGCCTGGGGACTCTTGTGGCGATTTCCATCGACCGGCATTTTGTGGAGCTTGACCGCGATGCCCTGCGCGACAAGATCCATCTGACGCGTGAAGTCATCGGCAAATCGAAGTCGCCGCAGGATCTGAAGATGCGGCTGGATGACGTTTTGCACAGCCATGAGGGCCTTTTCGTCACCGTGTTTCGCAATGGCCAATCGCTGTACTCGACGGAGGATTTTGAGTTTCCTGCGGACTTGAGCGTGCTGACCCAGCATTCCCGCTTGGGGGTTGCCTCGTGGCGAATCAAGGACCGTGAGTACCGGGGGATGTCCGAAGCCGTGACGCTGCCAAATTCCGCAGAGCCGCCGCTGCAGGTCTGGGTGGCCGTGGACATTGCTCACCACAAGCACTTCATGTACGAATTGATTTGGGTACTTGTGAGCTACGTGGCATTGGCAACGCTGGTGGCTGGGATCCTGGGCTGGTGGGCCGCAAAGAATGGCTTGGCCCCCCTTCGCGCCATGCGGTCCCGCGCCATGGCCATCACGGCACAGCGACTGGACGAGCGGATGCCAACCCAGGAGTTTCCGGTGGAGATGGCCGACCTGGCGACCACCCTCAACGAGATGCTCCGGCGCTTGAAGGAGGAGTTCGACCGCCTGTCCGAGTTTTCTTCGGACCTGGCTCACGAGCTGCGTACGCCGATCAACAATCTGATGACACAGACGCAGGTCACACTCAGCCAGGCTCGCTCCTCTGAGGAGTACCAGGACATACTGGCCTCCAACGCCGAGGAGTACCAGCGCCTGGCCCGCATGGTGGCTGACATGTTGTTCCTGGCCAAGGCTGACCACGGTCTCATTCTTCCCAGCACGGAAAGAATCGCGGTCCATGATGAAGCTCAGGCTTTGTTTGACTTCTACGAGGCCTTGGCAGAAGAGAAGCAAGTCCGACTGCAATTGATCGGGACGGCGGAGATCACAGGCGACCGGTTGATGTTGCGCCGGGCGCTCAGCAATCTCCTGTCCAACGCCATTCGCTACACCCCACCAGGCGAGCTGGTGGTCGTGGACATCCAGGGGGGCCTGCACGGAACCACCGTGGACGTCGTCAACACTGGACCTTCCATCGAGGCGCAGATGATCCCCCGCCTGTTCGACCGCTTCTTTAGGGCGGACAAGTCGCGCAAGCAGCTGGACTCGGACGGAGCGGGGTTGGGCTTGTCCATTACCCAGGCGATTGTTCACGCACACCGGGGACGGATTTCTGTGAGTTCGGCGGATGGCAGGACTTGTTTTTCGATGTATTTCCCCAGTGCACAGAGCATTGGCAAGCACCTCACGACAGATGCATGACCCTTTGGAAACTCTCATAGACTGCTGGAAGGCAGACCCGAGCAGCACCTACAACACCTGGTTCTTGTGGGATCAGCGGATCAAGAACTTCCGCTCCATTCGCCGAGGCATTGCGCAGGTGGTGCAGGACATCCGAGGCGGAACATTTGGCAACGCCTACCGAGGCTCCTCGCTGGAGACGATCGTTGGTTCCGTGGCAGAGCAGCGCCAGATTTTCAAGGGAGCGGACCACGCTTTCCTCTGGAAACCCAAGCTGCGGATTCCGGACATCTACGAGAACACGGGTAATCAGCTTGCCTTCGCAGACCTTCTTCACACTTGTGATCACTGTGACTGCGCGGAAGACGTGGTGGCCGCCATACAGCGCATTGATGCAATTGGCATCAAAGGCTTGGGCCCAGCGGTCGCCAACTTGCTGTACTTCATCCACCCAACGCTGGTCTCTCCCTTCAACACGGCCATTGTCAATGGTTTCAACGCGGTGACAGGAGGGCGCGTGAAGCTCGGACGCTGGGATCACTATCTCTCAATGCGTGAAGGCCTGCTGCGCCTGAACGCGCAGTACCGGCTGAAGCTGTCGAATGATCTGGGTGCAATCGCGGGACTCATGTTTGACATTGGCAGTGGCCGATATGCAGCGCCGCCACCAGCCATGGATGCGGCGGCGACAGCTCTATGGCAAGAAGACCTGGAACGTGTGCGCCAGGAATCCTCCGCATTGCAACGGGAACTGTCCCAGGAGACAGAAAGCGATGCGACCCACACGGGTGTCCAGGCTTCGCTGCGCGACCTGGGCAAGGCCCTCGGGTTTGAGGTCTGGATCGCGTCCAACGACCGGGGCCGCGCCTATGGAGGGGGGCTGCTAGGAGACGGATGCCTCGCGCAGCTGCCCGCCAGCCTGGACCGAGGTTTGGAGTCTGTGCGACTGATCGATGTCGTATGGGTTGATCCCCAGACCTCGCAATTCGCCGCCGCATTCGAAGTCGAACACACCACGTCCATCTACTCGGGGATTGTGCGCATGCTCGATCTGGCCCTGGGCACGCCGGTTGCAGGCAACTGTGCATTGTTTCTGGTGGCTCCAGACAATCGCAGAGACAAGGTCGCTGAGCAACTTCAAAGACCCGCCTTCTCTAGGGTGTCGGAGCTGGGAATCCGGTATTTGCCCTACAGCCAGTTGGAGCAGAACCATGCCTCCATGAGCCGCTTTGGGTCCAGCATCAAGCCACTGTTGGAGATTTCGCAGCGGCTGTGAGCCACGGCTATTTCGTACGGCGCGCTTCGCTTGGGCTCGACTCTTTGGGCTCCAGGGATGCGGTGATCCACGGCGATGTCGGCAAGATGAAGTTCCTGTTATCCAGAACGGGGGGATTGGCGGGTAGAGCCTTGCGTTGTGAACGCTACAGGCCGGGTGCCAATAACTACGATAGGGCATTGCCTTGGTAGACCTCTGCGAGGCAGCACTTCGCAAACTCTTCGCCCCCAGAAGGCTCCGCAATGAATGTCACGACAAAGCCATTGGAAGCACTATTGCCTGTCAGTTCGCTGGGAAACTCTGTGCCCAAAGCACCGAGCATCCAAGGAGGCGGTTTTCTGGATGCGATGAAGCAGGCGCTTTCAACCACAAGCCAGTTGCAGAGTGAGTCTGGTCGCCTGAGCCGCGAGGTCACACTCGGCAATCCCACGGTCAGTCTCGAAGAAACGATGCTCGCTGGCGTCAAGTCGAGCATCGCGTTTCAGGCTACGCTTCAGAGCCGCAATCGCATTGTCCAGGCCTATACCGATGTGATGAACATGCAGGTCTGATGCTCAGGGGGCGTAAGAGTGCAATAGGAGGTGTGGAGCACACTTGCTTCTGACACCGCAGACATGCCTGGCGAGTCCACTGGAGGTGGGCCTGTTTCGAAAGACCCCTCCAGATCAGCAGCCGACCCCTCGGAGAACTTGTTTAGAACCGAGGGGCCTGGCTGGCTTCGCCCGAGGTGGCGGCCACGGCAGCATGGCGCGCAGCCTGATATCGGTCAGGATAGATTTCATTGAGTTTGCGGGCGTCTTCTCCCACGGAGACGATTTCGCCTTCGCGGATGGCGCGTGCCAACTCACTCTTGACCTGGGCGCGGGTCTTGGAAGAAGCGTTGACCACTACGGGGTAACGGTCAGGCATCACTTCATTGAGCTTGGCACCCGATTCACCGCCCACAAGGATGTCGCCCGTGCGGATTGCTTGTTCCAGTTCTGCGCGCACTTGCTCTCGCGATTTTGCGGCCTGCGCGGATGCAGTCGCCGGGTATGCACCGGGGTTGAGTTGTTTGAGCGTCAGGCCCGATTCGCCGGAAGCGAGCATGTCACCGCTCTGCATGGCCTGGGCCAACTCTGCCCGCACTTGTTCGCGCGTCTTGCTGACCAATTGGTCCGAAGCAAAAGCGGGAGCGGCGATGAGGGAAAGGACGATGAGGGTGGACTTGAGTTTCATGATGATCTCCTGCGGCGCCGGATGCCCGATATGGTCCATCCAGGTGGCGATTTCTGCGCCACGAAGAGAAGTCTAGAAACAGCCCCCCAACGGTGAGGTGACGACTCGATTACGCTTCTGACAGCAACTGAGAATGCACGCGTATTTGATATACGTGCTCAGCGTATTTCACATTCGAACAGACAGGGAGAGCGAATCACCAACTAGGAAAACCATCGGGTAGAGCTGATCCTGGAGGACTCCCCATGACAAAGCGGCTTGTGCTTTGGCAGGCCGTCATACCCACTTCTTTGAATACATCTGGCAGCAGCAAATAGTTCGCTCTGGTAGAACGGATGACGTTGAAATCGTTCTCAGCGCGGTGGATTGCCGCATTACAAAAAAGTCATCTACGCGTCATCTTGCGGTGATGGACCGTGCTCCAGACTCCCCTTATCACGGCGCGTAGGGCCTCTTCACGCTGCGTGATGTAGGGCAGTCAGCCACGCTGATTTTTCAATGAACAATGTGGGAGTCAAGTGCATGTCCAACAACCTATTTACCGCCATCTTTGCCACTGCTCTGTCCCTGGCTTCAGCAACCTCTTTTGCAACTCCCCCAAATCTTGAAGTACGCGATCAGGCATTGCCTGCCAACGCGCAGGCAGAAGAAGGAAGAACACGTTACTGGAGTCATCCGAGACTGGGTATGGTCAAGGTTGATGCTGCCGGCCGCATGTCCTCCACCCGCTTGGCCGCCAATGACACTGCGCGACCTTCTGTTCCTTCCGGGCAGCCCTCAACCCGCACGCATTGACATTCAAGAGTCAAAAACTTTCAGGTGCTTGGAAGGAAACTGGGCCGCTTGGCAGCAACAAAGCGGGGCCATGCCACGTGTCTTGTCGCTTGTTCAGGCATCGACAGAATTGCGACCTACCAAACGAAATCAATCCGTTTATTTGCCTATCGCAAGCCAAGTGAGAAATAAAGGATCGAATCAGTACGACAAGTCCTAGCTTTCCCATTCACGCTTGACATTCCCATGGTGTCAAGCCTTACTGTTTCTAGCGGATCCATCACTATCTCGATGGCCATTTTTTGGAGATCGCCATGAACCACGACCACACCACAGGGCATTCGGAATCAGCCAACTCTGCCGGAGGCCGCCGTAAATTGATAGGCGCCGTGATCATGATTGCGCTCATCGGAGCATTCTTCGTGCTCAGGGAGCATTGGTCGCACATTGCGGGCTACTGGCCATATCTGCTCTTGCTGGTTTGCCCGTTAATGCACCTCTTCCATGGGCACGGGGGGCACGGCTCTCACGAAGGCGATTCGAGCAAAAAGTAATCTCGCAGGCACACAAAACATTTGCAGGGAGGTCATTCATGTCCAACGCGAAACCGCACGATCGCACCCACCATGGCCATCATCATGAGGGGCCCCACGGGGTGGCACCGCCGCTTACGACGGGACTTAAAGATCCAGTCTGCGGCATGGACGTGACGGAACAATCGCATCACACGGCGGACCACGAAGGACAGCACTATTACTTCTGTAGCTCCAAGTGCCGGACGAAGTTTGTTGAGGAACCAGGCAGGTACGCTGTCACGCCTCCTGGTACCGAGAGGGTTGTGCGTGAGCCTGAAGCAACTCAGTCCGGCACCATCTACACCTGCCCCATGCACCCGGAGGTGCAGCAAGACCATCCCGGAAACTGTCCCAAATGCGGCATGACGCTGGAGCCTATGCTTCCCACGCTGGACGAGGGAGAAAACGCCGAACTTGTGGATTTCCGGCATCGCTTTTGGTGGACGTTACCACTTACCGTGGTGGTCACCGTACTGGCCATGGTGGGACACCGGCTGCAGTGGTTCGAAATGGCCACCCAGAGCTGGATTGAGCTCGTGCTGACGGTTCCCATCGTGCTATGGGCTGGCTGGCCCTTCTTTGTGCGTGGCGCCCAGTCCATCGTAACCCGCAGTCCCAACATGTGGACGCTGATCGGCTTGGGAACTGGCGCTGCTTTTGTCTACAGCTTGGTCGCCACCGTGGCGCCTGGGGTATTTCCGGCCTCGTTCCAGGCCATGGGCCGTGTGGCGGTGTACTTCGAAGCAGCAGCCGTCATCATCTCACTCACGCTGCTCGGCCAGATGCTGGAGCTCAAGGCACGCTCGCAGACCTCGGCCGCCATCAAATCGCTGTTGGGCCTGGCACCTAAGACCGCGCGGCGCATAGAAGCCAACGGCCAGGAGAGCGACGTCCCGCTGTCGCATGTCCATGTGGGCGATCTGCTGCGCGTGCGCCCCGGTGAGAAGGTGCCGGTGGATGGCGTGGTGGTCGAGGGGAGCAGTGCGGTGGACGAAGCCATGCTCACTGGCGAGCCAGTGCCCATCGTCAAAGGACCTGGCGATGCTGTCATCGGTGCCACGCTCAATACCAACGGTGCACTGGTGATCCGGTCCGAGCGGGTGGGCTCGGCCACCATGCTGTCCCAGATCGTTCAGATGGTTGCGCAGGCACAGCGCTCTCGAGCTCCCATGCAGCGCATGGCCGACCAGGTGGCGGGCTACTTCGTGATGGCTGTGGTGGGTATCGCGTTGCTCACGCTATTCGCGTGGGGCCTGTTCGGTCCGGAGCCACGTTGGGTCTATGGTCTGGTCAACGCCGTGGCCGTGCTGATCATCGCGTGTCCCTGCGCGTTGGGCTTGGCAACCCCTATGTCCATCATGGTGGCCACGGGCCGGGGGGCGACCAGTGGCGTGTTGTTCAGGGACGCTGCAGCCATCGAAAACCTGCGCAAGGTGGACACGCTGATCGTGGACAAGACTGGCACGCTCACTGAAGGCAAGCCCTCGTTCGAGCGCGTGGTGGCCATGCCCGGTTTGTCCGAGGACGAGGTTCTTCGCCTGGCGGCCAGCCTGGACCAGGGCAGCGAGCATCCGCTGGCCGATGCCATTGTCCAGGCGGCCCGCGCCAAGGAGCTGGCCCTGGACAAGCCCGAGGACTTCGAGTCCGGGTCAGGCATAGGCGTACGCGGACGGGTAGCCGGGCGCCAGCTCGCACTGGGAAACACGGTCCTCATGGAGCAGGTGGGCGTTTCTGCGAACCCGCTGCTTGCGCAGGCAGAGGCCTTGCGCGCCACAGGTGCGAGCGTGATGTACTTGGCAGCCGATGGCCAGCTTCAAGGTCTTTTGGCAGTCTCAGACGCCATCAAGGCGAGCACGCCGGAAGCCTTGGCCACTTTGCATGCGGCGGGACTGCGCATCGTCATGGCCACGGGCGACGGCATGACTACCGCCAAGGCGGTGGGTGCAAAGCTGGGGATTGATGAGGTCTATGGCGAAGTCAAACCTGCAGACAAACTGGCCCTGGTGACCAGGTTGCAGGCCGAAGGCCGCGTCGTTGCCATGGCTGGAGACGGCATCAACGATGCGCCAGCCCTTGCCAAGGCAGACGTGGGGATCGCGATGGGTACTGGCACTGATGTGGCCATGAACAGCGCGCAGGTCACCCTGGTCAAGGGCGATCTGCGGGGGATTTCCACGGCGCGGGAACTGTCGGAGGCTACGGTAGGAAACATGAAGCAGAACCTGATGTTTGCCTTCCTCTACAACGCGCTGGGCATACCGATTGCCGCAGGGCTGTTCTATCCCTTCACTGGCTGGCTGTTGTCGCCAATGATCGCAGCTTTGGCGATGAGTCTTAGCTCAGCTTCGGTCGTTTTCAACGCTTTGCGCCTCCAGACTCCATTGATAGTTCAGCCGCGCAGGTGAAAGTGAAACTCCGCTTCGGCGATCCGCTTTGAAGGTAGGCTTTTTGGGCCAAATCTGCAGGTGGCACTACCTGATCAAGGCTTCTTCGGCAAACTCAAGACCTTTATGTCCATCTTTCTCATTCAGAGACAAGATGGATGCGGGCTTCGCCGCTGAAGTTCTCTTTGGTACGGTCGTTCTCAAATCACGCAGTCTTTCAAAAAACCAGAGCTTTCTAACTTGTAACGTGGCTGTCACCGTGGAGTCGATACGACCTTCATACAGTTGACATCACGACACGGAAATTCCAGATCCGGAGTCGATTTTCAATCTTATGAAGGAGTTTTCTATGTCTCGCATTAACACCTTGCTGTCGGTCGCCTTTGTATCGATGATTTCTGCGACCTCTCTCACAGCATTTGCCAGCAGTGGTTTTACCCCTGCTGCAACTGAAGTCGGCGGTGCCTCCCACGCGATGCCAGTGACTCAAACACGAGCCCAAGTTGAGTCGGAGTTGCAAGCCGCGCGCGCAAGCGGCTCGCTTGCAAAAATATCTAGCGAGGCTGGCTATGCCCCCGAGTTTGAAAAAACTACCCAAGGTGGACTCACACGCGAAGCGGTTCTTCAAGAGTTGCGTCGCGCCCAGGAAGACGGATCAATGCGTCGCATCAACAGCAATCGAGGGTACTAAACTGAGTTGACATGTCAACATGTGGCACGAACTGTGAGCGACACATTAATTCGACCACACCTACACTTCATGAGTCAGCAAGGGTGTGAGCATGGTCAGCGATTCTCAGCGTTGCGCTAATTTGACCTTGGTCAAATGAGTATCGCCACCAACTGCCTAATATCTGACTATGATTTTCTTCAGGAGTACCGTATCGCGACAAGGGCGCTGGATGACCAGTGTTCTTGCCGCAGCGTTGCTTCTGATGCAGTTCGCGTTGGCTGTGTACGCCTGCCCCAAGCTGGATTCGACTGCCCACATGGCATCGATGCAAAAAGCTGGGATGGACATTGAGAATGCCGTTGGCATGCCCTCCATGCCCGATTGCCACGCGATGGCAGGTACTATGGATGAACAAGATCCACAGCTGTGCAGAGCACATTGCCATGGCGACAGCCTGTCATCCCCCTCGCAACAGGGCCTTGAATTGCAGTTGATCGCGGCGCACGCAATTTGGGTTGCCTATGTGCTCCCGGTTGTGCTCGAATCAGAGCGCGATACTGACCCACGGGCTGTCTACGCAGAGTTGGACAGTCGAGCGGGCTCCCCCCCCATCTATCTGACCCATCAGGTTTTTCGGAATTGATCGTGCACGGCGCGTGCGCTGCCTTGCAGCGTGCGCGCAGGTCTGACTTCGTGCCCATCAATTTCGACGACCACCATGCCCATCATTTCTTTCGACGCTCCCGGCGAGCGTCTGTTTGCGCAGCTGCGCATTCTTCCCATCTCACACGGCAGCCAAGCGCGCAATATCTTCCATCTGCGCCGTAGCGCTCTGGGGTTCTTGCTGGCTGGTATCGGTTTGGCTGGCGGCCAGGTACATGCCCTCAGCTTTACCGATGCCCTGGACCTGGCGGAGCAGCACAGTCCCCGCATCACTGCCCAGCGGCTGCAGATTGACGCGGCCAGCAGTTCCCAGAAGTCGGCAGGAACGCTGCCGGACCCCAAGCTGTCGGTTGGTGTCGAGAACTTCCCTATCAGCGGCATGGACCGCTTCAGCCTCACACGCGAGTCCATGACCATGCAGCGCCTGGCGCTGATGCAGGAGGTGCCGAACCGGGCCAAGCGCGATGCCCAGATCGCCAGTGCACAGGCCAAGGTGGAGCGTGAACGCGCCACCCTGGCGGTCCAGCGCCTGCAGATTCGCCAGGAGCTGAGCCAAGCGTGGATCATGGCCCAGGCCATTGAACAGCGCGACCAGGTACTTGCCGATTTAATGAGTGAGAACCAGCGCCTCCAAGACAGCCTGCCTGCCCGCATTGCGGGGGGGACGGCCCAGGCGGGAGACCTCCTGATGGCCAGGCAGGAGGCGCTTGCGTTGTCGGACCGCAGGGACGATCTGCAGCGGGATCGGTCCAAGGCCAGGGCGATGTTGCGGCGCTGGGTTGGCGCCCGTGCCGACGAGGTACTGCAGGGCACTCCAGGGCCCTTGAGCCGCCCTCTGGACCAGCTGCGTTCGGAGGTACACCGCCATGCCGAACTGGCGCAGTATCCCGCCATGCAGGGCATGGCCTTGGCGGAGACGCGCGAAGCCCAGGCAGAAACCAAGGGTGATTGGTCCTGGGAAGTGGCCTACAGCCGCCGCGACCGGCGCTGGGGCGACATGGTGTCCTTCCAGGTGACCTTTGACCTTCCCTGGCAACAGGATCGACGCCAGGCACCTCAGATCAAGGCCAAGCAGTTGGAGCTGCAGCGCCTGGAAGCAGAGCAGGAAGACGTGACCCGCAGGCACCTGCAGGAGCTGGAGGACAGCGCCTCAGAGCTGGCGGCACTGAACAGTCAGATCGAGCGGCTGCAATCGACTGGCATGGGCTTGGCACAGGGGCGTGCCGAACTCGCGCTGGCCAACTACCAGTCAGCCAAAGGCGACTTGAGCGCCGTGCTGGCAGCTCGGGCCCAAGTGCGCGAGACGCACTGGCGGCTCATTGATCTGCAGGCACAGCGGGACACCGTGATTGCCCGCCTGAACAGCCTGATTGCCGACTGAAGGGAGAACCACATGACCAATACCGTTTTCAAGAAGTCCGCTGTGGCCATGGCACTGGTGGCTGCTGGCATCGCCCTCGGCTGGGGCGTCTCCCAATGGCGCATTGCGAGCAGTCATTCATCTGGCGCAACCCCTCCATCGACAGAAGCGGCGAAGGCTGACCGCAAGGTACTTTACTGGTACGACCCCATGGTGCCGACGCAGAAGTTCGACAAGCCAGGCAAGTCCCCCTATATGGACATGGCCTTGGTTCCCAAGTACGCGGATGAGGACACTCAGGAAAGCTCCGGCCTGAGCGTCTCCGCCCAGGCGGTGCAAGCCCTCGGCCTGCGCACCGCCCTGGTAGAGCAGCGAGACATCGGGTCCGACGTGGACGTGCTGGGCACGGTCCAGCTCAATGACCGGGATGTGAGCATCGTCCAGGCCCGCTCGGCCGGCTTCGTGGAACGCGTCTATGCCCGGGCCCCGGGCGACGTGGTGGCCGCAGGCGCGCCATTGGCCGATCTGCTGCTGCCTGAATGGGTGGCTGCGCAGCGCGAGTTTCTCGCGGTCCGGGCGCTCAAGGACGAGTCGCTAACGGCAGCTTCGCGCCAGCGCCTGTCCCTGCTGGGCATGCCTGCCTCGCTCGTGGCCCAGGTGGAGCGCACGGGCGAACCTCAGGGCCGCTACACGGTGACCTTTCCACAGGCGGGGATGGTGGCCGAACTGATGGTGCGCCAGGGCATGACAGTCTCTGCGGGGGCCAGCCTGGTGCGCGTAAACGGTCTGGCCAGCGTCTGGATCGAAGCGGCTGTTCCCGAAGCGCAAAGCGGTCCCTTGCAACTGGGGCAGGACGCCCAGGTCCGCCTGGCCGCGTTTCCGGGCGAAACCCTCAAAGCCCGGGTTGTGAGCATTCTCCCAGAGGCCAACCGGGACACCCGCACAGTGCGCGTGCGCCTGGAGCTTCCCAACCCCGCCCAGCGCCTGAAGGCGGGCATGTCCGGGCAGATCGTTCTGGCTGGACGCACACAGCCAGCGCTGCTGGTGCCCAGCGAAGCGGTGATCCGCACCGGCAAGCGGGCGCTGGTCTACGTGGTGGATGGCCCCGGGAAGTACCACCCCGTCCAGGTGCAACTCGGCGCGGAAATCGATGACCGCCTCGTCGTTCAAGGCGGACTGGCCGCAGGACAACAGGTGGTCGCCTCGGCACAGTTCCTGATCGACTCGGAAGCCAGCCTGCGGGGCATCTTGCCTGCACAGCCTCCAGGCGGCAGCGCACAACCCATCGCTGAACAGGGTTCCTCGGCCTCTGCGGCTCCGGCGACCAAGAGCTTTACGGTGCGAGGGGTGGTCGATGAGGTCACGCCAACCGAGCTGACCCTTACCCACGAGGCCGTGCCTGAACTGAAGTGGCCCGGCATGACCATGCCATTCAAGCTGGCAAACCCAGAGCTGGCCAAGGCCCTGAAACCCGAGCAGCAGGTCAAGTTCACCTTCCAGCAGCAAGGCAAGGACTTCGTGATCATCGCCGTGGAAAGGGTCAAGCCATGATTGCGCGTCTGATCCGCTGGTCGGTGGCGAACCGATTCCTGGTTCTGCTGGCGACCGTAATGCTCACGGCCTGGGGCGTGTGGGGTGTGCGCAGCACCCCCGTGGACGCTCTTCCCGATTTGTCGGATGTCCAGGTCATCATCCGCACCTCCTATCCTGGCCAGGCGCCGCAGATCGTGGAAAACCAGGTGACCTACCCCCTGGCCACCACCATGCTGTCCGTCCCGGGCGCCAAGACGGTGCGCGGCTTCTCGTTCTTTGGCGACTCCTTCGTCTACATCCTGTTCGAGGATGGCACGGACCTGTACTGGGCGCGTTCTCGCGTGCTGGAGTACATGAACCAGGTGCAGGGGCGACTACCCGCCACGGCCAAATCGTCACTCGGCCCCGACGCCACCGGGGTCGGCTGGATCTACCAATATGCGCTGGTAGACCGCACCGGCAAGAACGACCTGGCCCAGCTGCGGGCCCTGCAGGACTGGTTCCTGAAATTCGAACTCAAGAGCCTGCCCAATGTCGCGGAAGTGGCGTCGGTGGGCGGCATGGTCAAGCAGTACCAGGTGGTGCTTGATCCGATCAAGCTCGCAGCCCAAGGGCTGACCCAGGGGCAGGTCCGGGAAGCCATCCTGGGTGCCAACCAAGAAACAGGCGGATCGGTGCTGGAGTTGTCCGGGGCCGAGTACATGGTGCGCGCCAGCGGCTACCTCAAGACGCTGGACGACTTCCGGGCCATCCCGCTGGTGTCGCGCGCCGGGATTCCCGTGCGTCTGGGCGACGTCGCAACGCTGCAGATCGGACCGGAGATGCGGCGCGGGATCTCCGAACTCGACGGCGAGGGGGAGGTGGCTGGTGGCGTGGTGGTCCTGCGCTCGGGCAAGAATGCGCAGGAAACCATCCAAGCCGTCAAGGCCAAGCTCAGCGAGTTGCAAAGCAGCCTGCCCCCGGGCGTGGAGATCGTCACCACCTACGACCGCAGCGCACTCATTGAGCGGGCGATACAGAACCTCACCACCAAACTCATCGAGGAGTTCATTGTGGTGGCTGTGGTCTGTGTCTTATTCCTCTGGCACCTGCGCTCCGCACTGGTCGCCATCATTTCTCTGCCGCTGGGGATCATGGCGGCGTTTCTGGTGATGCGCTACCAGGGCATCAACGCCAACATCATGTCGCTGGGCGGGATTGCGATTGCCGTGGGCGCCATGGTGGATGCGGCCGTGGTGATGATCGAGAACGCCCACAAGAAGCTGGAGGCCTGGCAGCACAAGCATCCCGACCGCCAACTGGTGGGGGAAGAGCGCTGGAAGGTGATCACCGAAGCCGCCGAGGAGGTAGGCCCCGCGCTGTTCTTCTCGCTGCTCATCATCACCTTGTCCTTCGTGCCCGTCTTCACGCTGGAAGCACAGGAAGGTCGCCTGTTCGGACCGCTGGCGTTCACCAAGACCTACGCGATGGCGGCGGCAGCGGGTCTCTCTGTCACGCTGATTCCGGTCCTGATGGGCTACTGGATCCGGGGCCGTATCCCGGATGAGCAAAAGAACCCGATCACGCGCGCGCTGATCGCCGTGTACCGGCCTTGCCTGGAGTGGGTTCTGCACCGCCCAAAATCTACCCTGGTCATCGCCGTGCTTGCGCTGACGACCACGATCTGGCCTCTGTCGCGGCTTGGAGGCGAGTTCCTGCCCAGGCTGGACGAAGGCGATCTGCTGTACATGCCGTCGGCGCTTCCGGGCCTGTCGGCCCAGCGGGCGACGGAGCTTCTACAACTTAGCAACCGGATGATCAAGACGGTGCCCGAGGTCGAGCGCGTCTTCGGTAAGGCTGGCCGCGCGGAGACCGCCACCGATCCGGCACCGCTGGAAATGTTCGAGACCACGGTGAAGCTCAAGCCCAGAGACCAATGGCGCCCGGGGATGACGCCGGAGGGCCTGATCGAGGAGTTGGACAAGGCCGTCAAGATCCCCGGCCTGTCCAACATCTGGATTCCGCCCATCCGCAACCGGATTGACATGCTGGCCACTGGCATCAAGAGTCCCATCGGTGTCAAGGTGACCGGCAACGACCTGAAGGTGATCGATGGGATCGCTGCCCAAGTCGAGCAGGTCGCCAAGGGCATTCCGGGAGTGACTTCGTCTTTGGCAGAGCGTCTGACGGGAGGGCGCTATGTCGATGTCCGCATCGACCGCACGGCCGCAGGGCGCTACGGGCTGAACGTAAGCGAAATCCAGGCCGTGGTCTCCGGGGCCATCGGTGGAGAAAACGTCTCGGAAACGGTCGAGGGCCTGGCCCGCTTCCCAATCAACCTGCGCTATCCGCGTGAATGGAGAGACTCCCCAGAACGCCTGGCCCAGTTGCCCATCTCCACCCCCATGGGGCAGCAGATCACGCTGGGCACGGTGGCCAGCATCTCCATCACCGATGGGCCGCCCATGCTCAAGAGCGAGAACGCCCGCCCATCGGGCTGGGTGTATGTCGATGTGCGGGGGCGCGATCTGGCATCGGTGGCCAATGACCTGCGCGATGCGGTGAGCCGCCAGATCAAGCTGGAGCCCGGGGTCAGCATCACGTACTCGGGCCAGTTCGAGTACTTGGAGCGGGCCAATGCCCGCCTCAAAGTGGTGGTGCCTGCCACCTTGCTGATCATCTTCGTGCTGTTGTATCTGACCTTCTCGCGCATGGGGGAGGCGGGACTGATCATGGCGACGCTGCCATTTGCGCTCACTGGGGGCATCTGGTTCCTGTACCTCATGAACTACAACCTTTCGATCGCCACCGGTGTGGGCTTTATCGCCCTGGCGGGGGTCGCGGCAGAGTTCGGGGTGGTCATGCTCATCTACCTCAAGCACGCACTGGCCGAGAGATGTCCAGACGGCAGACAGCCCACGCTGGAAGAGCTGCTGGACGCGATCCGCGAAGGTGCCGTGCTGCGCGTACGCCCCAAGGCCATGACCGTGGCTGTCATCCTGGCGGGCCTGGTGCCCATCGTGTGGAGCAGCGGGACAGGCTCGGAGGTCATGAGCCGCATCGCGGCCCCCATGCTGGGCGGCATGGTGACGGCGCCGCTGCTGTCCTTGTTCGTGATTCCTGCGGCCTATGTGCTGATGAGGAAACCGAGAAAACGCGATCAGCCTGACATTTAGCCTTCGTGAGGCAGGCTTAGGGCGGCCCCCTAGGGGCGTCGAGCTTGCTGATCGAGAGGCTGCGTGGCCACGCCAGGCAATGCAGCCTCAATCGAACTGGGCCGCCCCTCGGGATACTCGCAGGGGAGGCTATTTGGATGGCATGGCCGCTTGGCGGTCCACCATCATTTGCATCATCTGTTCCATCATGGCCATGCGGCGCTCCATTTGAGCGTGCATGCCCATCATGCCGCCTCCCATGCCCGAGTTTCCAGAGGCTGCAGGAGCGGCAGGTTTCGCCTGCGCCCCTTGCTGCATCATCCCCATACCCGTGCCACCAGAATTACCAGCACCCATCATGGCCGTGCCGGACTGCATGAGCTTCATGTGCTCGTCCATCAGAGCAGAACGTTCGGCGGGAGTCTTGGCAGCCTGCATTTTTTTGTGCATTTCCTGCATCGCCTTCATCTGACGATCAAAGGCGTCGGGTGCTGGCGGGGTAGTAGCTGCTGGGGCAGACTGGGTAGCTACGCCACCGCTCTGCGCATCACCGGGGTGGTGGCCTGCGTGTTCGTCCGCAGGTTTAGGAGATTGCGCGACGGCACAGCCCGCCACGAAAACGGTTGTCAACAGCCCAGCGACGATATTCAGACGCATGATGGTCTCCTTGTTAGTTCAACTGCAGCATGACGACGTACGGTTCGCAGCGCCTTGATTCACATCAACAGAGGTTGTGGACCGAGACGCACAGCAGCAGCCACCGGTTGTTCGGCCCGATGAAGTCCCCACCAGGGCGTCTGCTTTGTATCCGGCACGCTCAATTGCGGAGCGGACAAGCTCCACAGTGTCGTCTTCGGCTTGCCCAGGAACGCTGACCTGCCGCGCGGCCACATCGATTTCTACTTCGACGCCTGCTGGCAGTTGGGCTTGAGCTATTGCTCGACGAATACGCTGAGCACAACCACCGCACGTCATATCAGGAACATTGAAATGGACCATGTGAGCCTCCTTTGGTTGATTCACTGTTTGACCATGAACCTTTCCACGATGAGAAGGTTAAGCTCATTCGCAAAGATCAACTGGGCATCAAGATCGAGAGCGGCAATCGCTCAGGCAGACAAGGCTATGCCGATTCGATCATGCTTGGCGATTTGCATGCTGAGAGGCACTTAACGTCTTTCCGAGTCGGCTGCGAAGCTCGCGAACCTGCTTCAACTGGCTTTAAGGCGCAACCCGTGTCAGGAGCCAACGTATTGGTGTTCTCCATCTCCATCCAAAAAAATGGTCCACCGCTCCGAACGGCCGATGAGAGTTCGTCAGCGGACTTCCATGGTGGCTGGACGAGCGACCGCAATCGCTGCAAAGCGGCCTCTTCCCAGAACAGTTGTAGCCGATTCCAGCCGTTCCCGGTTTGAAAATGTCTCTTTGCCATTGCGGCGGGTCGCATTGTTTTCGTTACCAGAAGACGTGTGCGACTCCGGCCGCAAACACTGACCGCAAGAGAGGCAGTAGCCTACGTCCCTATGAAGACCTTCCGCGTTGCAACCTGGAATCTTGACGGCTATCGCAACAACGCACCGTCACGTTTGCCGCAGCAGATAGAACTCCTTCAGAGTCTGCTCGCTGACATCGTCGTATTGACTGAAGTCCAAGACACGACACGGCTACACCCGTGCGCCGAATCAGCTCTGTGTAGGTGATGGGAGCCGACACCCGCTCCCCCTCCCGATTCTCCTGCCAATGCGCCCAGCTGCGACCTGTTGTGGCGTCATAAACCAGCTTGAAGAGATAACGCGGAACCCGCACCCGGCCTTCACCGATGGTTGGTGGATTGGACTCAAATACCGGCCCAGTAATCACATACACATCCCCCTTGGCACGGAGCACATACCTGCGGGTATCTTGCTCAATCTTGGCCCACGAACCACCGTTTTGCTGTGCGTTCTGGGGAACCATGTTCGCCAAAGAAAAGCTCTGTGCCATGGCAGTTGGCGTAGGCATGTCGCCCGCTGGAGCCATGTGACCACGCGAATAACCAGAACGCTTGTAATCTTCCAGTTCTGCGCGTTCCGCAACAGGCAGACGGGCATCCGCAAAGAACTTGTCTGCACGACGCTCATCTGCATCTTCAATGCTCTTGCGGTTGAGCCGCTGCGCCACATACACAGGCGTCTTGGTCTCCCCACTGTGCAGCACGGCAAACGCTTCATAGCAAAGCTCACGCAGGGCAGGGCGCTTGGGCACCACTGGCGGACGACCCTCTGAAAAGAACTGGCGGCACTCCGCAAAGCTGGTGGGGTGTGGCACCGTGAGCGGTGCTTGGTCATTGAAGTAACCACGGGCAAGCGTTGGCAGAGAAACAGACAGTGCCAGCGCCAAGACAAGCGCGGATCGACAAGCAGAAATATTCACAGGGTCTCAGGCATCAAAGGGGCGCTGATTTGACCACCTTTGAAGTCAGAAGCGGCTCGATACACTGCCACTCATGAGGGAGAAAATGAAACGAGCAGTGTCACTCGCCATGCTTTGCATTGCATACATGGGAGCACAAGCCCAGGCCCACCGATGTGACAATCAACCCATGCAAAGCCTTCACTTCAACACTCCAGAATCCGTGAACGGATGGAGTGCCATCGACGACCGGGTCATGGGCGGAGTGTCACAAAGTCGCCTGACGTTTCATCCCGAAGGTCACGCAGTCTTTGAAGGCGAAGTGTCTACACAGAACGGAGGTGGATTTGCCTCCGTTCGTCATGCACAACTGAGACTGGGAGAGCAGGGCTCCCAAGGCTATCGTTTCCATGTGCGTGGCGATGGCAAACGCTACAAGCTGACTCTGCGCACAGACCAGGGCCTGGATGGCGTCAACTACCAGGCAGTGTTGCAGCCTCCAGCGGGACGATGGGTGGAGGCCACAGTGCCCCTGAACCTGTTCAACCCTAGCTACAGAGGACGTCCGGTGCCCAATGCTCCGGCACTACGCCCAGAGCACGTGTGTCAGGTGGGCTGGATGGTCGCCGATGGTCAGGTCGGCCCGTTCCGACTCGATATCCGAAGCATCACTGTCTTGGGACCGCAGGTCACGCGGCCATGGCCTGCAAACTGATGTGCAACAGTGCATCGTGGTGGTTATGAGCCGCAAAAGAATCTTCCAGTGCATGCCCTTGGGCTGGCCTCCTGGGTTGTTCAGAATGCCAGCCTCCCAACCTAGCCGTGCGCTTGCACTGTCTGCGTCAGAGCGCCTTACTGGAACAATTTTGCGTAAGTCCTGAAAAATTCTGAAGACGTGGTCGGTGGAGGCTCACGAAAGCGTCAGGCTCAGCGCCAAAATGACCGCTCTGCAAGCCATCCCACCCTCTTTCACTGAAATCCAGGGTGTTGCACTTCGTATTTGAGTCCGCCCACCGTGTGCGAATGCACGTTGTGATTCTGCAAGCCCGAGACTGACGGGAAGATGTTTCAAAAATTACATTTCTGTCAGGTAATTTTTGGGGCGTGACCTATCAGGCTGCTGAAATCCCGAGGTTAGCCAGGCCGACGCGCGATCCCACAGAATGGATTCAACGTGCTCTGCTGGAGCCCCAATTGGGGGCTATCAACCCGGGGAGTAGAGACGCAGACGCTCGGAGCGTTCGGCAGGTGACTCGTTCAGCATTTCGTTGATCACTTGCTGACGAGTTTTCCCTGGGCCCACATTAGGCACAGGCATTGGGTAGTTGCTCTCGCCATAAGAAAGAAGTCCTTGCTGCATGGCAGCCTTGGCTTCCGCGATGACCTGCTCTCGCGTCTTCTCGCTCTTGAGGTGTTCCGGGTGAACGATTACGCCCTGTTCATTGTTGGCAGGATGCTCATATGCTGCCGAAGCCATCCCTGGAAGGCCCAGAGCAACTCGGGGTCGTCTCAGAAAACGGAAAATAAAGCACGTTAAGCCGGTGGCAGTGGTCGCAACGGTCTGAACTTGCCTGCGCCGACCTTGGTGCTGCTGCGCCAGAGGTAATCGCCGGTCAGATTGATGTGTTCCCACCCCAGCGGTGACAGGTATTGAAACAGCGTCTCGTCTACCGGTTTGCCGTGCCCGTTCAAAGCATTGGTTGCCCGTTCCAGATAGGCCGTGTTCCAAAGCACGATGGCCGCCGTTACCAGATTGAGGCCGCTGGCCCGGTAGCGTTGTTGCTCAAAACTGCGGTCGCGGATTTCGCCCAGTCGGTTGAAGAACACCGCCCTGGCCAGCGCGTTGCGCGCCTCGCCTTTGTTGAGTCCGGCCTGCACGCGGCGGCGCAGCTCCACGCTTTGCAGCCAATCCAGTATGAACAGCGTGCGCTCAATGCGCCCCAGCTCGCGCAGTGCAACGGCCAGTCCGTTCTGACGCGGATAGGAGAGCTTGCCCTCAACGATATCGCTGACTCGCGCCAGGGCCCGATGATCGTCAGTGGAAATGCTCTCGAAAATATCGATTGGCGCACTTTTCCTGAGGAATCTAAGCACATTTCTGGCTCGTCTTGCGTAGTGAGCAAATGCGAGGGTCTCGTTCATCGCCTCTATATGAGGGCAAGCCAGGATACGGCCAGTTTTGACTCATAAGCCTTTCGGTTATTAAAGAATCATCATTTATTCCTTCTTGTATCGACGCGTCACCCTTGACTCGCCAGAGGCCTGCTCACTTGACCTCTGGTGCTTCACCACCACGCTTTTTACGAAAAGATTTCTGCGTCGGTCTGAACTGCTCCACCAGTTCACGCAAGGTGCCAGCTTCGGCCTTGTGCTGTGCAACTGCCTGAAGAGCTTGCTGTAGCTCGACCGATTGCGCCTGGTGCGCCCTGGTAATTTCGGCCAAGGAGGCGCGAGCACCGGCTGCTTCTGCCGCCAACCTGCTCTGTGCAGCATTGGCTTCGAGTAGTTTGGCGTGACAGTCGCGTTCGGTCTCTGTCAGCTTGCCTCGCAATTGCTCCAATTGCTTTTCCGCCTGGGCACGCGCGGTTCGCTCTCGGTCAATTTCCCGAAGCGCCCGGTGCTCCGCTTCGGTAGATCGCTGGGCGGCTTCATCAATAGCTGCACGTCCTTTTTCCAACTCGGCGCTGAAATGCTGCCTGCTCTTCGATTGCTCCTGCTTTAGCTCATCCACCTGCCTGGACAGCGCCTCACCTCTCGCTGTGCTCGCAGCGTGCGCACGCCGTTCTTGCTCAAGCTCTGCAGCAAGGGCCTGAGCTCGGGTCTCCAGTTCGGTGACTTTGGTCTGTGCGGTCTGTATCTGGGTCTCCAGGACGGCGCTTCGCTGCAGAGCCTCCTGCAGGCCTGGCTGTACAGCGAAACCATGGACCGCCGCGTGTGGGCCGCCATGCTTTTGCTGCTCGCAGGAGGAATGGCGCTTGTTTTGGACCAGGGCCTACAGGGAGGAGTTCAGCTGATGGGGTTGCTTGCCGTGTTGCTGGCCACGGTCGCCTGGGGGGTGGACAACACTTTGTCCCGTGGACTGGCAGAGCGCGACCCCAGCCAGGTGGTGATGGCCAAGGCTACCTTGGGAGCCGTAGTGACGGCTGCATTGGCGGTTTCGACTGGGGAGCCTTGGCCTTCGTTATCCGCAGCACTAGGACTTCTCGCCGTGGGAGCCACTGGCTACGGCCTGAGTCTGCGCTTTTACCTTCTTGCCCAGCGGGCGTTTGGCGCGGCGCGCACAGGCTCGGTGTTTGCTTTCGCGCCCTTCATCGGTGCTGCCGTGGCCTTCGGTTTCGGGGACCGCCCTGCGGGATTGTTGATGCTGCTGGGCGGGGTATTGATGCTGGCAGGAGTGGTACTGCACTTGGCGGAAAGCCATGGTCACGAGCACACACACGAAGTGCTTGAGCATGAGCATGCCCACCGGCACGACGATGGGCACCATTCACATTTGCACGATGTGATGCCAAAGGGCAGCCACAGTCACAAGCACACCCATGAACCTATGACCCACGCCCATCCCCATGCTCCTGACGTGCACCATCAACACGTTCACTGAACCCCCGGTATTTTTTTGTCTGCTCCCCCGAGGTCACTTGACCGTCAGGTCGGCGACCAGGCGAGCCTTGTAAGCCCTTTCCCGAATTGCATCCTCGCCGTCAGTCGCCCATACAAACGTGCTCTTCCATGCCCAAACCGTTCCATCGATCCGAAGAAATCGTAGGTCACCAGCTTTACCATCCACGGTTGCGACTTGACGCTCTCCTTCGAAATCCAAGGTGAACGTATGCGTTCCTGGCTTCAACTTGAAGCGCACCATCGTGTTGGGGAGAGTCTCGGCGGCCATTGCGTTATCCGCGCTGATCTTCACAAAGCGCCCGCCATCTCCCCAGTTGCTCCGTACGACGTAGACGGTGAGCGCATTCGGATCGGGAGTAAAGCGCTTCGCCTGAGCGTCGGCATTCAGGCTGGGGGCGGGCACCCGAGTGCACGCGACTACTCTGCCCTTACTGGTCTTGTAGCAGTATGGCGCTTCGGCGGAGGTATCGGCCCCAGTAGAGGTAGCACAACCCGCCAGCAGGCTAGCTGCCAGCACAGAGGTCAGGATCACGCAGAGGTGGCGGGTGCCTGAATATGCAGGTATTTTTGTCATGGATCTGTTCTTTTGCTGTGGAGGTTGTTGCGTATTGCCTGAAGCTTCATCAGCGACTCCGGTACCGTCACCCACGGTCTGCCGCCTTGGATTGCATATGGCGGTGTCGCGATTTCGGTGTTTTTCGGTGTTTCAAACGCATTGCCTGTCGATCCCTCAGTCTCTTGGCCAAGCGTCGGCTGTACTTGACTCTCACCGCCATTGGCGGGTGGCGTTTGAGCCAGATACGCCGCAGCCTCCAAAACACAAACACGGAGATCAACAAGCCGATCCAAATCCAGAACAGCTTGGCAAAGAGCGCGACCTGTGCAGCCTGCATTGACATGGATCGCTCCTTTTTGGCCTCCAGCACAGGCATGTTGCCGATGGGCGGTCCGACCTCGTCAGCTGCTTTGACGTGAACGGACTGCGGAAAGTGGGATCACTTCTGGAGGCGTTGCGAAGGCGATCCCCCCCAGCCGGCTTCGTGTACTACTTCAGCGTGAAGCGAACGGAGGCAACCGACTTGCCGGCCTTCGAGACGGCGACGACGGCTTTGGTACCTGCGGGAACCTTGAAGCTGCCCGACGCTTCCAGCTTGCCGTCGCCGACCTGGAGCTGAACTTCCTGCTTCTCGCTGCCAGCCAACAGAGTGACCTTGGCGGTCATCCCCGTCACAGCAACGGGCTTCCCGTGGTCGCGCATATAGAGCTGCAGTTTGTCGGCGCTAGCAACGAATTCGTACTCGACCTCCTTGGCTTCTGCAACAGCACCACCGTGCATCGGCTTTAGGTCGTGACCGTGATTGTCCGCAGCGAAGGCTGCGCCCGAGATCGACACTGACAGGGCGAGAATGAGTTGGGAGAGTTTCATGACAGTTCCTTTGGGGTTGGAGAAAAGGGACGGTCCCACGATCAGCGAGCGGGACCGTTTCAACTACGCGGACGCGGACACGTCTGGGGGATGCGAGGGCTCAGCGGACACGTCCTCATCTTCCTCATCGGGCCGGTGGGCCAGACGGTAAAGAATCGGCAGCACGAGAAGCGTGAGCAGCGTGGACGAGAGAATTCCGCCGATCACCACGGTGGCCAGGGGACGCTGGACTTCAGCGCCAGTGCCTGTCGCAATGGCCATGGGAATGAAGCCCAGCGAGGCCACCAGGGCAGTCATCAGAACCGGCCGTAGCCGGGTGAGCGCGCCGTCACGGATTGCTTCGTCAAGACCAACGCCGCCTTCCCTCAAGCTGCGGATGTACGAAATCATCACCAGACCATTGAGCACGGCCACCCCAGAAAGCGCGATGAAGCCGACAGCCGCAGAGATAGACATCGGAATGTCGCGAAGCCAAAGCGCCAGGATGCCCCCCGTCAAAGCGAATGGGATGCCAGTGAAGACCAGCAGACCATCCTTGACGTTGCCGAACATAGCGAACAGCAGCACGAAAACCAGCAGCAGGGACACCGGCACGACGATCTGCAGGCGCTGCGTGGCCGACTGCAAGTTCTCGAAGGTTCCGCCCCAGCTCGTCCAATAGCCGGTAGGAATCTTGATCTGGGCCAGGCCTTGCTCAGCCTCTGCGACGAAAGAGCCCACATCGCGCCCGCGCACGTTGGTGCTCACGACGATGCGGCGCTTGCCGTTTTCTCGGCTCACCTGGTTGGGGCCAGGAGCAAGCTCGAATGTTGCTACCTCGCCCAGCGGGATGAAGTTCGTTTTGGCCTCTGTCCCATTGGCAGAACGCGGCAGCGGGATAGGAAGGCGCTTCATCCCTTCGAGATCGTTGCGCAGGGATTCAGGCAGACGAACCAGGATGTCGAATCTGCGGTCGCCCTCGAACATAGTGCCGGCCTCGCGTCCACCGATAGCGGTGGCCACGGTGTCTTGAATGTCGGCAACGTTCAGACCATAGCGAGCAGCCTTCTGGCGGTCGATGTTCACGGTGAGCATCGGAAGCCCCGTCGTCTGCTCAACCTTCACCTCAGAGGAGCCCTGAATCTTCTGCAGCATTGCGGAGACTTCTTCTGCAGACTTGTTCAGGACATCCATGTCGTCACCGAAGATCTTCACGGCTACGTCACTGCGCACCCCGGAGATCAGCTCGTTAAAGCGCAGCTGAATGGGCTGGGAGAACTCATAGTTGTTGCCCGGGATTTTCCCGATGACTTCCTGAATCGCCGCGAGTAATTCGTCGCGGGTTTTTCGAGGTTCGGGCCATTCGGCCATTGGCTTGAGCATGATGTACCCGTCCGAAATGTTCGGCGGCATGGGGTCCGAGGCAATCTCCGCAGTACCGGTTCTGGCGAAGATGCGCTCGATCTCGGGGAATTTCTCTTTCAAGGTCCTTTCAATCTGCTGCTGCATTTGGACTGACTGGGAAAGGCTGGTGCCTGGGATGCGCAGCGCCTGGATCGCAAAGTCGCCTTCATTGAGATTGGGTACAAACTCGCTGCCCATACGCGTGGCGATCAACCCGCACAAGATCACCGCAACTGCAGCTGCGGTCAGTACGACCGCCTTGGCGGCCATGACACGGTCGAGCAGTGGACCATACAAGCGCTTGGCATGGCCCAGCAGGAAGTTTTCCTTCTCGCTGACCCGATTGCCGATGAACAGGGCCACCGCTGCGGGGATGAATGTCACCGACAGAACCATGGCGCCCAGCAGTGCCGCGACCACCGTGAATGCCATGGGGTGGAACATCTTCCCTTCAACGCCTGTCAGCGCGAAGATGGGCAGGTACACCACCATGATGATGAGCTGTCCGAACAGCAATGGACGCCTTGACTCCTGGGATGCCAAAAACACCTCATGGAAGCGCTCAGCCCGCGTCAGTGGCCGACCGTGGTGCGCTTGTGCATGGGCAAGTCTCCGTACGCAGTTCTCAACGATCACCACCGCTCCGTCGATGATGATGCCGAAGTCCAACGCTCCCAGGCTCATCAGGTTGGCGCTCACCTTGTACTGAACCATACCCGTGAAGGTAAAAAGCATCGACAAGGGGATGACCATTGCCGTGATGACGGCGGCACGGATGTTGCCCAGAAAGAGGAACAGGATCACGATCACCAGAACCGCGCCTTCCAGCAGGTTCTTCTTCACCGTACTGATGGCTTTGTCAACAAGCACGGTACGGTCGTAGACAGTCACCGCGTGCACCCCCTCTGGGAGGCTCTTGTTGACTTCCAACATCTTCTTGTCCACCGCCTGCGAGACAGTCCGGCTGTTCTCGCCGATCAGCATGAACACCGTGCCGAGGACCACTTCGCGCCCGTTATCGGTTGCTGCACCGGTGCGCAGTTCCCGGCCAATGCCAACTTCTGCCACGTCGCGAACGCGCACAGGAACACCGTTGGCGCTGCTGAGGATCACGTTACCGATGTCTTCCAGCGACTTCACCTGACCAGGTGCACGAATCAGATACTGCTCGCCACGCTTTTCGATATAGCCCGCGCCCACATTGCCGTTGTTGCGGTCCAGCGCAGTGACCACATCCTGCAGTGTCACGCCCAGAGAAGCCAGGCGTTCAGGGATGGGCGCGATCTGGTATTCCTTGGCAAAGCCGCCAATGGAATTGATCTCGGTCACGCCAGGAACATTTCGCAGCTGTGGCTTGATGATCCAGTCCTGAATCTCGCGCAGGTCTGTCGCGGTATAGGGCGAGCCGTCGGGCTTCTTCGCCCCGTCCTTGGTTTCGACAGTCCAGAGATAGATTTCGCCCAGCCCGGTCGAGATGGGCCCCAGCGCTGGCGTGATGCCGGCAGGCAGCTTGTCGCGCGCCTCCTGGATACGCTCGTTGACGAGCTGCCGAGCAAAATAGATGTCGGTTCCGTCTTTAAAAATGACGGTCACCTGCGACAGACCGTACCGCGAAAGCGACCTGGTCTGCTCCAGGTTTGGCAGGCCAGCCATGACCGTCTCGATGGGGTATGTAACCCGCTGCTCAGTCTCCAAAGGCGAGTAGCCTGCGGCCTGGGTGTTGATCTGAACCTGGACGTTCGTGATGTCAGGGACCGCATCGATAGGCAGCTTTTGGTAGCTGAAGACGCCAAGCGCCGCCATGCCCAGGGCCGCTAGAAGCACCAACCATCGCTGTTCGATCGAGAATCGAATGAGTTTTTCAAACATGTATGCGCTCCGCGATCAGTGCGTGTGTTCGGCAGATCCCTTGCCGAGTTCAGACTTCACGACGAAGCTGCCGGTCGAGGCGTAGGGCATACCGGCTTTGAGACCCGAGAGGACTTCGACCCGCTTGCCATCGCTTCGGCCCAGCTTCACGGGTTGAGCGATAAAGCCTCCATCAACCTTGAGGAAGACCACCGGCTTTTCCCCGACGTTTTGGACGGCGTCGGCCGAGATGGTTACAGGCGCTGCCGTTTCTTCGGACACCACCTCAACATTGACGAACAGGCCGGGGCGCCAAGCGCCCTTGGGGTTGTCAAGAACCACGCGGGCTTTTGCCGTGCGGGTTTGCTCGCCAATGAGCGCTCCTACAAAAGCGACAGTGCCTGTGGCCGAGGCGTCAAAGGCTGTGGCCTTGATCGTGACCTTTTCGCCCACGCGCACCGATGGCAGATCCTTCGCCGGAACGTTGATCTCAGCCCAAACCTGAGAAAGGTCCGAGATGGTGAAAACCGCAGTATCTTCCTTCACGGCTTCGCCGAGACTGAGGTGCTTCTCGATGACAATGCCATCAAAGGGCGCTCGCAACTCGATACGGTTCAGTCCTGCTACCGACGAGGCGGACAGGCCCATCGCGCTCAGTTTCTGATTGGCGTTGGCTACTGCGACCTCTGCTTCGCTCAAGGCCTGCTTGGCCTGCAGGTAGTCCTGCTCGGCAGACACCTTCTGCTCCCACAGCTTTTTTTCTCGCTCGTAGGTGGTCTTTGCCAGCGTTAAGCGCTTTTGGGCCGTCTGCAGCTCGCTGCGTTGCTCGGAAGCAGTCGGGCTCGCGATCACCGCCAAAACTTGTCCTTTCTTGACCACTTGGCCCAAGCTGGCATTGACGCTTTCCACGACTCCCGCAAGCCGGGGAACAACGTGAGACGTGCGATCTTCGTTCAAGCGTATCTCCCCGGGAAGGAGCAACGCCGTCTTGATGTTGGCTTTGACCGCATTGTCCAGGCTGATGGATGCAGCCTTAATCTGGGCATCGGTCAGTTCGATCTTTCCTTCTTCCTTGCTCATCACGAACATGAAAGGCTCTGTGGCAGTCTGCGCAATGATCTCGATGTCGAACGAATGGGGTTCAGCAACGATCTCTCGGCTGACAAGACTGTCTTTTTCAGCGGCAAACGTCAGTTTCTGCTTTTCATCTGCCGGGCGGGTCACAGTCGCCGTGACCGTTGCAGCATTCAGGGGGAGCGGCTTGTCTTTATCGAACAGCCAGATTCGCAGCCGAGGCTCGCCACCGTCTTCCGATAGCAGCGCTTCCAGGCTGAAGTCACCTTCCTTGAACACAGTACCGCCATGTGGGCCTTTGGCTTCGCTCTTTTCGTGGTGCTCACCATCAGAATGCCCCTTGTCATCATCGTGGCCCTTTTCGCCACCTGTGCCATGGTGCTCACCGTCGCCGTGTCCCTTGGCTTCGGTATGGCCACCATGCCCGTGGCCATCTCCCTCAGTGGTCGCGGTTTTGGGCTTGCCGCCGCCTTGCAAGATATAGGTTCCCGCGCCGCCCCCTAGTGCGAGGACTACTGCAATGGCGATCAGGTGTTTTTTACTGATGGTGGATTTGCTGGAGTTCATGGTCATGCTCAGTGTTGCGTTGCGATCAGGCCGGAAACCATGCTGGCCCCGAGCAGGCGGTCGATATCAGCCGCTGCACGGTGTGCTTCGCCAAGGGCTTTGAGGTACTGGGATTTGGCGGTGAAGTAGGTGCGTTGGGCATCGAGCACTTCCAGGAAATTGAACTTACCGTTCTCGAAACCAATGGTGGCCGCGTCATAGGCCGACTTCGCACCGGGCAGAACGTCCTGCTTCAGCGACTGAACCTCTGCGATGATCGTGGAAAGGCGCTCTCGTGCCTGCGCCACTTCGCTGTGCAGGCGCACGGTGGCCGCTTGCAGCTCATCGCGGGCCTTGTCCTCAAGTTTCAGCGCCTCCAGGAGGTTGCCTTGGTTGCGGTCGAAGATGGGAAGAGGCACAGAGACCCCGAAAAGAAGGACGTTGCGCTGCGTTTCGTTGCTGCGCTGCATGCCGACGCTGACGGTGACATCGGGCACGCGCTTGCTTTGCTCCAGGGCGGTCAATGCCTCGCGCCGATCCACCTCGATTCGCGCAAGTACCACGCCTGGCGCAGAAGAAATCAAGGGCTGGAGATCGGCGAGGCTCGGGACCGAGGGCAGGTTCTCGGCCTTGCCCTCCAGCACGGTGTAAGGCGCATCGATCCGTCCCAACAGCGCGAACAGGCGGGACAGAGCATTGCGTTGTTCGCTCGCGGCCTGGGCGAGTTCGACGCGAACGCCGGCTTCTGCAACCCGGGCCTTGGACTCTTCCACAGGGGATACTTTGCCAGCGGCTACACGCTTTGAGACGGTATCCGTTGAGGATTTGGCCAGCGCTGCGCTGTCTCTGGCCAGTACCAATCGTTCCTGCGCAGTCAGAACATCAAAGTAAGCGGCAGCGACATTGGCCCGCACGGTGGCTTGCAGCTCGGCGAGTTGGGCTTGTGCTTGTTCGCGGGATTTTTCGGCGGCCTTGGTACGAGCCGCTCGCTTTCCACCCAACTCAACTGGCAGGTTGAGTTGCCAACTTTGCGTACGTGTCTGGGAACGCGCGTCTTCCAGGGAGTATGCGAGCTCGGGATTGGGGCGAGAGCGTCCTTGAAGAACTTGCCCTTCGGTTGCCTCGAATTGGCGCGTCGCTGCCGCCACTTCCGGATTTCCCTCCAAAGCCAGTTCGATGGCTTGGACCAGAGACAGTGGCTCACCAGGTAGCACTGCAGCCGTTTGAGCGGATCTCTCTTCGGCGGCTGGCCTTTGGGACACGCCTTGAGCAAGGGCTCCGCCCGAGGCCGTAAGCAATATGGCTGCGGCTCCTGCAGCAAGCCTGAATTTTGGGTGGCCACGCCATGCGCGCCGGGTTTCTTGAAGGTAAAGACCCTTGAACATCCGATTCTCCAGTGGTTTCAAAACACGAAGGAATCGGCGGACTGGCAACCGTACAGCTGCCTGGCAACTCGTCAGTCATTGCATTCGTGACACGCACAACTGCGTCCGCCTAGGGCGGACAAGACTGACCAAAAAGAAGGAGAGATGCCCCGCCGATCAGGCGAGGACGGGCCACTGAGGGCGATCAGGAGGAGTGGGCGTTACACCAGCCAGGCGCTCGCCAAGCGGCGAACCCACTCGACGGTCGTGGGAGATGCTTTGCTTGGCACTGGACCAGTTGAGGGCCCCGATACCAACTCCGTGGCAAACCGAACAGTCGATATCGGACATGTCCGCGCCTCGGTCAGTTTTATCCACTTGGCCGACTTCGCTTTTGACATCGTGTTCGTGTTCGTGATGCCCCACGTGTTGCGCCTGGGCGGTCGAGCTCTCATGCGCGCAGTACGCAGCGACCGCTGACCAGCTGAACTGGAACGGGAGCAAAGCGAGCATGAAAACAGCTATCAAGCGATACATTTTTTGAGTCTAGCATGGGGCAAAGAGAGCTTCGCGTGACGTCTCTCGGAGCATGGATGAACTCGGCACTGTCCCGAATTAGCCCCCCGTGCCGTACAGTTCCTTGATCTGCTGCTTCTCTTCTGCAGACATGTTCAGGTATTCCTGCCGCACCTGCTCACGGGTCTTGGGGGAGCTAGTGGCTTTGATAGGCAGGGATCCGCCGCGCGAAAGGGCCGCCAATGAACCGTCCTTGCGCGCAATCTCAACAGACCGAAGCACGTCATCACGTGACACCGTGCTTTGCACGTGATCGGGATGGGTGGTCACGCCAACCTCTCCGTCAGCAGCGTGATACAGCGAGGAGGCAGATGCTAGGCCTGGGGCCGTAATGGTGAGGGCGATCAGGGAGAGCGCGATGGGTTTGCGAATGTTCATGGTTTTGTCCCTTGATTCAAGTAAGCCGTCGGCGATCTGCCGGGACTATGCCTTTCGACACGGGGATACTTTAAAAAACCGAGTGCGACAAGGTGCCAACAGCCAGATAACAAATTCGTAAACTACGAACAGGCCGGATTCTTCGAGAATGGCAGCATGAAAATTTTGCTCATCGAAGACGAAGTCAAGCTGGCCGAGTACCTGCGCAAGGGCCTGGGAGAGGCCAGCTACGTGGTGGACATTGCGTACAACGGGGTGGATGGCCTGCACATGGCCCTTGAAGGCTCTTACGATCTGCTGGTGCTGGACGCAATGCTGCCGGGGATCGATGGTTTCAGCCTTCTAACGGCCTTTCGCAAGACCAAGCAGACTCCGGTCTTGATGTTGACAGCAAGGGGCCGCGTCGAGGATCGGGTATTGGGACTCAAGACGGGTGCCGACGACTATCTGGTCAAGCCCTTTGCGTTTTCCGAACTGAGCGCCCGCATCCAGGTGCTGCTACGGCGGACCCATGGCGCGCGGGATGCCGCAGAGCCCACGCAACTGCGTTTGGCGGACCTGGAATTAGACCTCGTACGGCGCAAAGCGTCCCGGCGTGGTCAGCGCTTGGAGTTGACTGCCAAGGAATTTCTGCTCCTGACGCTGTTTCTAAGAAGAAAAGGGGAAGTGCTTTCTCGCACTGAGATCGCTGAGCAGGTGTGGGACATGAACTTCGACAGCGATACCAGCGTGGTGGAGGTCGCGATCCGGCGCCTCCGTACCAAGATCGATGTGCCGTTTGATACTACGCTGCTCCACACCATTCGCGGCATGGGATATGTCATGGAGGACCGCCACGGATGAAGGCGTTGGCCCAACATCGCTCATTGCGCCAGCGGTTGTCGTGGTGGCTGGCGCTGCAGAGCTTTGCCGGACTCGGGGTGATCTGTCTGATGGTGTATCTGGTGACCGAGTTCAATTTTCGTGATCGGCAAGAGGAAACGCTGGCGCAAAAGGAAAACGTCATTCGGCACTTGCTAGTGGATGGCAAGGAGCATGGGGATTCGGAAGACCTTGCGCACAAACTCGATGACTTCCTTGTTGGGCACGGAGATCTGTCGCTCGAAGTCGCGCGGGCGGACGGGATTGTTCTCTACGCCCACACCCGCAACCAGAATGCGAAGACGGTATGGCGCCAACGGCAGTTCGAAGTAGCACAGACTACGGACCAGACTCCCTCAAAGAACTTGCGCGTTCAGCTGTCGCTGGATATCCAAACCGACAACCAGTTGTTGCACCGACTTGCTCTTACCTTGCTGGTCGCAGCCATCGGTGGGGCCGTCGTTGTATCGCTAGGCGGATTCTCCCTGGTCAACTTGGGCCTGGCGCCCGTCCGAAGACTGGCCAGTCAGACGCGCGCAGTGTCGGCTGACAATCTGCAGCAACGTCTCGACAGCGGCGAGCAGCCCCTTGAGCTCGTGCCTCTGATCGATCAGTTCAACGCGCTTCTGGCGCGCATTGAGAAGGCGTATTTACAAATGGAGGGCTTCAATGCTGACGTGGCGCATGAGTTGTGCACGCCTTTGGCCACGCTCATTGCCAACAATGAACTGGCTTTGCTGCGCCCTGAGCAGGCGGATATTCGCGAGGTGCTGGCGTCCAACTTGGAGGAGTTGCACCGCCTGACCGGCATCGTCAATGACATGCTGTTCCTGTCCCAGGCGGATCGGGGTGTGGGAGCGCGCCGCGCCCCCGTGGCGAGCCTTGCATCAATGGCTGCTGACGTACTGGACTACCACGAGGCCGCACTGTCCGAGGCAGGTCTCACAGCTAAAGTGGTTGGTGATGCGCATGGCGCCTTCGACGTGCCGTTGCTGCGCCGAGCCCTGTCGAACTTGCTCGGCAACGCAACTCGATACGCGAGCTCTGGCTCAGTCGTCCAGATCAACCTCAGAACCACCGATGAGGGTTGTGTGCTGATCAGTGTTACCAACTACGGCAGCACGATCGATCCCGAGATACTTCCGCAGCTGTTTGATCGATTTTTCCGCGCAGATCCTGCTCGCAGCCATGGGCAGAGCAACCATGGCCTCGGTTTGGCCATAGTAGGCGGTATTGCACGCATGCATCAGGGCAGGCCATTCGCATCGTCAGAAAATGGGGTAACGAATGTGGGAATCGAAATTCGCCCGAATTGATGGCGATTTCGACAGACTGGGATCGCTTGTGACGCTGCCACGTAGCGCGGCCCGTTCAAGAATCCGATTTACGTAGGACGAAGCAGCGATATTTCTATTGCTGCTTGACTTTAAAGCCACTTCAAGGTTTCCAATTGGTCTATGAAATCAGAAACCAGCACTCCTCCCACCACTGTTGACCCCTGCTGCTCCTCGGGCTGTTCCAGTACCGCAGCAGTGGTCCCTGCAGCCACAAGCAGCCCGGGCCAGGGCAAGCTGTTCCGAATCGCCACCATGGACTGCAGTGCCGAAGAGTCGGAGATCCGGCGGGCTCTGGAACCGCTTGAGGGAATCCGCTCGTTGGGTTTCCAGCTCGGCGCGCGCACGCTGAAGATCGATGCGGAGGATCGCGCCTTGCCCCTTGCGCTCGATGCCATCCGCAAGGCGGGTTTCGATCCACAGCCCGTGGCCACTGCGGCAAACACCCAGGGTAGCCAAGGCCGGGTGTTTCGCATTGCGACGATGGACTGTAGCGCCGAGGAGGCGGAGATTCGTCAGGCGCTGGAGCCTCTGGATGGGATCCGCTCTCTGGGTTTTCAGCTGGGCGCGCGGACGCTGAAGATCGACGCAGAGGAAGGCACCTACCCGTTGGCACTCGACGCCATCCGCAATGCGGGCTTCGATCCGCAACCAGTTGCAGGCGCCGGCGAAACTGAGGGCGGACACGCGGCTGGATCCGCCGAAGGCGACGACCATGGGCATGGTTTTGCAGGCGGCATCTCCCGTTTGGTGGCCGCGCTGGTGTTCGCCACAGGGGCTGAGGTACTTTCGTTCTTCGCGCCCGACCAGATGGCCTGGAAAGTGGCCGGCATGGCGATTGCCGCTCTGGCTATCTGGCTGGCCGGCATCGACACCTACAAAAAAGGCATTGCGGCGCTGCTGCGCGGCAAGCTGAACATCAATGCGCTGATGTCGGTGGCCGTCACCGGCGCATTCCTCATTGGTCAGTGGCCAGAAGCCGCGATGGTGATGGCTTTGTACGCGATTGCGGAGCTCATCGAAGCCAAGGCAGTGGACCGGGCCCGAAACGCTATCAAGGGCTTGCTGGAACTGGCGCCCGAAGAGGCTTTGGTACTGGGCACCAACGGAGCGTGGACCGCTACACCGGTGGCTTCGGTGGCCATTGGAGCGACCGTGCGCATCAAACCGGGCGAACGCGTGCCGCTGGACGGTAAGGTGACCAAGGGTAATGGCGCCATCAACCAGGCCCCCGTGACTGGCGAGAGCATCCCCGTGGACAAGGCACCAGGCGACCAGGTGTTCGCTGGCACGATCAACGAGACTGGTGAGCTGGAGTTCGAGGTCACAGCCCTGTCTAGCAACACCACCCTGGCCAGGATCATCCAAGCCGTTGAGCAGGCGCAAGGCACGCGCGCTCCGACGCAGCGCTTTGTGGATCGGTTCGCCTCCATCTACACCCCCGCAGTCTTCGCCATTGCCGTGGCGGTGGCGGTCCTCACTCCTTTCCTGATGGGACTTACCTGGCTGGAGGCGCTTTACAAGGCCCTGGTTCTTCTGGTGATCGCCTGCCCATGCGCTCTGGTCATTTCCACGCCGGTCACCGTGGTCAGCGGATTGGCCGCGGGAGCGCGCCGTGGGATCTTGATCAAGGGCGGAACCTATTTGGAAGATGCCCGGCTTCTGAAGGCGGTGGCGCTGGACAAGACCGGCACCATCACCGAAGGCAAACCCAAGCTGGTGAAGTGGCAGGTGTGGGGTGCCGGTGAGGAGGCAGCAGTCCAGCAAATGGCTGCCAGCCTGGCGGCTCGCTCCGATCACCCGGTTTCAAAGGCGATCGTCCAGGGCTTGGACGTAAAGGGCCCAGAAGCGGAAAGCTTCAAGGCCTTGCCTGGGCGCGGTGTCGAAGGCATGGTCAATGGTGTGCGCTTGATGCTGGGCAATCACCGTCTGATCCATGAGCAAGGACTGTGTGGTCCGGAGCTGGAGGCGGAGCTGGTCATCCACGAAAAGCAAGGCCGCACGGTAACCCTCCTGGCTGACGATTCGGGCGTCCTGGCGCTGTTCGCGGTAGCGGACACCATCCGTGAGACATCGAAACAGGCCATCGTCGATCTCAAGGCACTGGGTGTGACCTCGGTGATGCTGACCGGCGACAACACGGCCACCGCAAAGGCCATCGCTGCCCAGGCCGGCATTGATGACGCCCGTGGCGATCTGCTGCCCGAAGCCAAGCTCGATGCCATCAAGGAAATGCAAAAGCACTATGGCGCTACCGGCATGACCGGCGACGGCATCAACGATGCGCCGGCGCTGGCGCAGGCCGACATCGGTTTTGCCATGGGTGCAGCGGGAACCGACACGGCCATGGAAGCGGCCGATGTGGTCATCATGAACGATGACCTGCAGCGCATCGCCGAGACAGTGCGTCTATCCAAGCGCACCCACGCCATTCTCTGGCAGAACATCACCCTGGCACTGGGCATCAAGAGCGTCTTCCTGGTGATGGCGGTCGTTGGCACGGCCACCATGTGGATGGCAGTCTTCGCGGACATGGGAGCGAGCTTGCTGGTGGTAGCCAACGGACTGCGTCTGCTTCGCGGGACACGGGTGGAGCCAGCCGCCAAGCCAAGCCGCTCAGAAACCAAGGAGCATGCGCATTCCCACTGAGCGTTCGTCAGCACGCGCCAAGTCCATCGGTGGGCTTGCGGAGCGCTTACTGAATGTCCCGCTTTCATTTCTTGGTTTTGGAGACCTCTTGCTCCACAAGGTCGGCTAGCTGTTTGTGGCCAAAGCTGGATAGCGGGCGCCCGTTGACAAAGAAGGTCGGGGTCTTTTCGACCTTGAGGTCGGTCAGGTCTCGCACGTCCTGCAGCACCACGGCGTCCAATGCAGGGGCTGCGATGTCCGCCCGCGCCCGTTGAATGTCCAGCCCCGCCTGTTCGGGGTCGTCTCAGAATTCGGAAAATAAAGCACGGTAAGCGGTTTGCAGCGGCCGTGCATGTCCTCAACTGCCCGCTCAATCCTTGGCCAGCACGTCGATGATCGGACAAGTCGTATGGCCGTCCCTCACGTCGCACTGCTGTACCAGTTCCCCCAGCACCCGCTGCATGGCCGCGAGGTCAGCAATCTTCTGCTCGATCAGACCCAGCTTGCGTCCGGCCAGCGCCTGAGTCTCGCCGCAGGCGCGCGCCACATCCAAGGTCAGCAGTGCGGCCACCTCATCGAGCGTGAAGCCGAGCGCCTGTGCCCGCTTGATGAATCGCACACGCTTGGCCTGCTCAGGCGCATAGCGCCGATGCCCACCGAGTGGCTTGGGCGGCTCATCCAGCAGGCCGCGCCTCTGGTAGTAGCGAATCGTCTCGATATTCACACCGGCAGCGTCAGCCAGCTTGCCGATGGTCAGTACTGTTTCCATCACACTCCCCTTGACTCCGTACTTAAGTACGGGATTTATAGTAACAGTTGGGCAAACAGGTTCAAGGAAAACGACATGGCACGACTCACTGAAAAAAGCTCGTTGATCGCGAGCGTACTGGCCGCCATCGGCGCGTCGGTGTGCTGTGTCGGGCCGCTTGTCCTGCTGGCGCTTGGCATTGGTGGCTCATGGGTTGGCAGCCTGACCGCGATGGAGCCGTACCGGCCCTTTTTCATCGGCATGACGCTGCTGTTTCTCGGACTGGCCTTCCGCAAGCTCTATCTGGTGCCGCAGGTCTGCACGCCCGGCACGCCGTGCGCTGATCCGCGCACACGCCAGCGGCAGCGCCTGACGTTCTGGATCGTCACCGTGCTGCTGCTTGGCCTGTTGGCCGTGCCGTGGTTCGCCCCATTGTTCTACTGAAAGGAGACTCCCATGCGCAAACTGCTGATTGCTCTGCTGGCAGCCATACCGCTCACCGTGCTGGCCGCTACCCCGAAAACCGTCACGCTGGCCGTGCAGAACATGACCTGCGAGCTATGCCCGATCACAGTCAAGAAGTCGCTGGAGAAAGTGCCCGGAGTGAGCGCCGTCAAGGTCGATTTCGACAGGAAAACGGCCATCGTCACCTATGACGCCGACAAGGCCCAGCCGGAGGCGTTGACCAAGGCCACGACGAACGCAGGCTATCCGTCCACCGTGCAGAAGTGACGCCACGATGAGCACTGTCATCCTCGAATCCGTGCTGACCTGTCCGCACTGCGGCCACGCACAAAAGGAAACCATGCCCACGGACGCTTGCCAGTTCTACTACGAGTGCCCGGCCTGCCATACGCTGCTGCGTCCAAAGCCGGGCGATTGCTGCGTGTTCTGTTCGTTCGGATCGGTGCCATGCCCGCCGATCCAGCAGCAGCGTGGGTGCTGCGGTTAAGTCGGGGACAGCGGTCGCAATGGCCTGAATTTTCCCGCGCCGATCTTGGCACTGCTGCGCCAGAGGTAATCGCCGGTCAGGTTGATGTGCTCCCAGCCGAGCGGCGACAGGTACTGCAACAGGCCGTCATCGACGGCTTGAGCGTGGCCACGTAAGGCGTTCGCGGCCCGCTCCAGATAGACCGTGTTCCACAGCACGATGGCGGCCGTGACCAAGTTGAGGCCGCTGGCTCGGTAGCGCTGCTGCTCGAAGCTGCGGTCGCGGATTTCCCCCAGGCGGTTGAAGAACACGGCGCGGGCCAGCGCGTTGCGCGCCTCGCCTTTGTTCAGCCCGGCATGCACGCGGCGGCGCAGCTCGACGCTTTGCAGCCAGTCCAGGATGAACAGCGTGCGCTCGATGCGTCCCAACTCGCGCAGGGCGACGGCCAGGCCGTTCTGGCGCGGGTAGCTGCCAAGCTTCCTGAGCATCAGCGAGGCCGTCACCGTGCCCTGCTTGATCGAGGTGGCCAGCCGCAGGATTTCGTCCCAGTGGGCGCGGACGTGTTTGATGTTGAGCGTGCCGCCGATCATCGGTTTCAATGTCTCGTAGGCGGCATCGCCCTTTGGAATGTAGAGCTTGGTGTCGCCCAGGTCGCGGATGCGCGGCGCGAAGCGGAAGCCCAAGAGGTGCATCAACGCGAAGACGTGATCCGTGAACCCTGCCGTGTCGGTGTAGTGCTCCTCGATGCGCAGGTCGGATTCGTGGTACAGCAGGCCGTCAAGCACGTAGGTCGAATCGCGCACGCCGACATTGACCACCTTGGTGTGGAACGGCGCGTACTGGTCGGAGATGTGGGTGTAAAAAGTCCGCCCTGGGCTGCTGCCGTATTTCGGGTTGATGTGGCCGGTGCTCTCGGCCTTGCTGGCGGTGCGGAAGTTCTGACCGTCCGACGATGACGTGGTGCCGTCGCCCCAATGCCCGGCGAAGGGGTGCCGGAATTGGGCGTTGACCACCTCGGCCAGCGCTGTGGAATAGGTTTCGTCTCGGGTATGCCAGGCTTGCAGCCAGGCGAGCTTGGCGTAGGTCGTTCCGGGGCAGGACTCGGCCATTTTCGTCAGCCCCAGGTTGATCGCGTCGGCCAGGATCGTGGTCAGCAACAGGTTCTTGTCCTTGGCCAGATCGCCCGATTTCAGGTGTGTGAAGTGGCGAGTGAAGCCCGTCCAATCATCAACCTCCATCAGAAGCTCGGTAATCTTGACGTGCGGCAAGATCATGGCCGTTTGGTCGATCAACGCCTGCGCAGTGTCTGGCATTGCCGCATCGAGCGGCGTGATTTTCAGGCCCGACTCTGTGATGATGGCGTCCGGTAGGTCGTTGGCCGCCGCCATCCGGTTGACCGTGGCGAGCTGCGTTTCCAGCAACGTCAGCCGTTCATGCAGGTACTGGTCGCAATCGGTGGCCACGGCCAGCGGCAATTCGCTGGCCTGCTTGAGGCTGGCAAATTTCGCTGGCGGCACCAGGTAGTCCTCGAAATCCTTGAACTGGCGGGAGCCTTGCACCCAGATGTCGCCGGAGCGCAGTGCGTTCTTCATCTCCGACAGCGCGCACAGTTCGTAGTAACGCCGGTCGATTCCGGCGTCGGTCATCACCAGCTTTTGCCAGCGCGGCTTGATGAAATCGGTTGGCGCATCGGCGGGCACCTTGCGGGCGTTGTCGCTGTTCATGTTGCGCAGCACTTCGATAGCGTCGAGCACGTCCTTGGCGGCGGGCGCGGCCCGCAGCTTGAGCACGGCGAGGAATTCCGGCGCGTAGCGGCGCAGCGTGGCATAGCTCTCGCCGATGCGGTGCAGGAAATCGAAGTCCTCGGGCTGCGCGAGTTTCTGCGCCTCGGTGACGCTCTCGGCGAAGGCATCCCAGGACATGACGGCTTCGATGGCGGCGAACGGATCGCGGCCGGCTTGCTTGGCCTCGATCAGCGCCTGGCCGATGCGTCCGAATAGCCGCACCTTGGCATTGATCGCCTTGCCGGATGCCTGGAACTGCTGCTGATGTTTGTTCTTGGCGGCGTTGAACAGTTTGCCCAGAATGCGGTCGTGCAGGTCGATGATTTCGTCAGTGACGGTCGCCATGCCTTCGATGGTGAGCGCAACCAGAGTCGCGTAGCGGCGCTGCGGCTCGAACTTGGCCAGGTCGGCTGGCGTCATCTGGCCACCCTCGCGGGCGATCTTGAGCAGCCGGTTCTGGTGCACCGACCGCTCGATGCCGGAGGGCAGGTCGAGCGCCTGCCACGCCTTGAGGCGTTCGATGTGTTCCAGCATGTGCCGCGAGTTCGGTTTGACCGGGGATTGCCGCAGCCAGGCCAGCCACGTCGTCTTGCCGTTGTCGCGGCGCTTGAGCAGATCGTCGAGGCGACGGCGATGCACGTCCGTCAGCGGCTCAGCCAAGGCGTCGTAGAGACGCCGGTTGGCGCGGGTAATCGCTTCGGCGCTCGCCCGCTCGACGGCGTTGAGGGCGGGCACAATGACCGACTGCCGCCGCAGGTGCTCGATCAAGGCTCTGGCCAGCACGATGCCCTTGTCGGTTTGCATGGCCAGCTCGGTCAGCAACTGGACAGCCTGCCGGTAGTGGCCAATCGTGAACGGCTGGAAGCCGAACACCGTTTGCAGCTCGACCAGGTGCTCGCGTCGGGTCTGCTCACGCTGCCCGTACTCGTCCCAGCTTTCGATGCCGACCTTGAGCTGGTTGGCGACCAGTCTCAGCAATGGCGGGAACGGTGGCTCATCAGCGCCAAGGATGACGCCGGGAAAGCGCAGGTAGCAGAGCTGCACCGCGAAGCCCAGCCGATTGGCCGGGCCGCGCCGCTGCCGGATGATGGAGAGGTCGCTTTCGCTGAACGTGTAGTGACGGATCAACTCATCCTTGGTGTCCGGCAACGCCAGCAGGCTTTCGCGCTCGGCGGCGGAGAGGATCGAACGGCGGGGCATGCGGTTTCCTTCTTCTTGAAAACGTAGGTTTGTGACAAGCCCGCCAAGGCAACCGGCGCGGCACGGGAATCAAGGCATTGCGATTCTCGAAAATAGTTCTTGAAATTCTATTCTTGATTGCATATCATCTCAACGAGTTTCGATAAGAAAGGATGCGCATGCGACCGTCTGTTGTGCTTGACATGAAGCGAAGCGCAGTGCGTGAAGCGGTAGGCCGCTTTCGCGCCGCGAACCCGCGCGTCTTCGGCTCGGTGCTGCATGGCACCGACCGGGATGGCAGCGACCTCGACCTGTTGGTCGATGCGCTGCCCGGTGCCACGTTGTTGGACTTGGGCGATTTGGAAGAAGAACTGAAATCGCTGCTCGGCGTTGACGTCGATCTGCTGACTCCCGGCGACCTGCCGCCGAAGTTCCGGGCCAAGGTGCTCGCGGAGGCGCAACCGATATGAGCGAGAACCGCCTGCCCGATTACCTCGACCACATTCAGCAGGCCGCAACCGATGCGCGCAGCTTCGTGGAAGGGATGGCCAAGGACGACTTCTTGGCCGACAAGCGCACCCAGCAGGCCGTCATCATGAGCCTGATCGTCATCGGCGAGGCGGCCACAAAGGTGATGGATGGCTACGTCGAGTTCACCCAGGCGCATGCCGACGTGCCGTGGCGCAGCATGCGCAATATGCGTAATCGCATGGCTCACGGCTATTTCGACATCAACCTCGATGTGGTGTGGGAGACGGTACAGGAATGGCTGCCGGCGTTGCTCCAGCAATTGCCCGCCGTGCGTCAGGATGCCGACGATGAAGACCGTAACGACAAAGGCATGGAGCCATGACCAATCAAGCCGCCGATGTTCGGCCCCTCTGGCGTGTTCGATCCCGCGACCTATGAGCCGCGCTCGGGCAAGACCTTCTGGATGGCCGCAACGGACGTGAGTTCGCTGGTGGGCAAGGAGGCAGCAGCCGACACGCTCATCGGCAACTGCACGACCGCACGACCAGCCTCCCGTTCAAATTCGAGTTAGAACTCATATCCAGCCTGTCTGGGGGCACTGTGAAAGAGGGATCTCCGATGACTGTTGAATCGAGAATATTTTCTGTAGCCGAGTATGTTCAGCCGTCCGAAGGCGAGCCTATTCGTTCCGTTGTGCTTGAAACCCGAGACTCAATTATCGTGGTTTGGCATGTCCATCCCGGGCAGGAAATTGCGGCTCACATTCATCCTCACGGCCAAGACACGTGGACTGTTTTGTCGGGAATGGCTGATTACTTTCAGGGCAATGGGATTGTTCGTGCCCTCAGGGAAGGTGAGATAGCCGTGGCAAGACCGGGCCAAGTGCACGGGGCGCGAAATACAGGTACCGAGCCATTTGTGTTCGTCTCGGTTGTGGCATCAGCCAATGCCGGTTTCGTATTGGCTGAGCGATAGAGCCCAATCTCTGGAGTTGGTCCAATGAGCGGTCGGGGAGATAGGTAACAGACATGCAGCGGACACGGCTGCTAAACCAGGTCGCAAACCTCCTTGCGTCGCAGCGTGCCGCAAGCGACGCGATCAATCGAATGGGGTCGGCATGAGACTGAACACCATCCAGTTCCCGACCGCGTAGCCGCCTGTCCTGCCGATCAGGTCTTGACCATCGACGCCTGGGATCAGTCCTGAATGTTCTTGGAGACCACTACGTTATGAGCCGCAGCCGCCGCAAAACACCCATCGTCGGGCACACGACCTGCGGCAGCGAGCGCGAGGACAAGAAGCTCTGGCATCAGCGCTGGCGCACCCGTGAGCGCACGGCGCTGACCAGCGCGTCGCCCGAAGCCCTGAGCGCCCATCTGCCCCTGCTGGAAAACCAGGCCAGCAGCGTCTGGTCGATGGGCAAGGATGGCCGCTCCTACTGGCCCGTCAAGCGCCAGGCCGCCACGGCGGATCGCATCGCCAATCACAAGGGACGCAACCCGCAAGAACGCGCCTCCCTGAAAAAGCGCCTGCTGCGCAAGTGGATGAGCAAATGAAGCTCTCCTTCCATCAGCACATTGCGCTGTTCTGGATGATCGGTGCTCCGGGCGTCTTCGCGCCCGTGATCGAGAACGCCAAGCGGCCCGATGCCGGCGCCGTCATGGCGTGGGGTGTCGCGATCGTGGCGGTGATGATCCTCTTCACCCCTTTGCTGCTGCGCTGTCCACCATTCCGGCGCTGGTATGGCCGGACGGATGCGCTGTCGGAGCGGCAGCGCCAGGCGCTTGCCGAGCGCGGCCTGCGCCGCTACTACCAGACCGCTTTCGATGACGGCTACGTGCCCCGCGTGATGCCCTACGTGTGGCGCATCATCTGGACGGTCGGCGGGTTGATGGCTGTGACCGCCGTACTGCCTACCAACACCGGACGGCCAGCCTTCGATGCCTTGGTGGTCTTCTCGACCTGGTATCCGATAGGCGTGATGCTGCTGGTTTTCGCGTCGAGGCCCCTTGGCCGGTTGATTCGCCAAAGAGCACAGGAGCGGCGGAAATGAGCACGTCAACCATCGAGGCGCTGGCCAGCGCCTGGGCAAGGATTGCCGAGGAAGCGGAATTCCCCGCTGACTACGAGGGGACTGCCACACCACAAGCGCATCGGGCTAGCGAAGCTATTCAGGAGCAGATTCGGGAGCGCATCGTCGCCACCAACGACATGCGGCTGTTCAGCCTGCTGCACCTGCTGGGTCAGGCGTCGCTGCGCATGGAGCAAGCGCTGTGGCCGGAGGATTACGAGCGGATGACGCGCGAGGTTGAGGAAGCCCTGCGGCAAGCCACCGACGCCAACGCCAGATCGTACACCCACGAAGAAGTGATGCAGGCGATGCAGGAACGCATCGACCGGGCGCGAGACAAGCCATGTTGATTGGCTATGCGCGCGTCTCGACGCAGGATCAGAACCTGGAGCTGCAACGCGAAGCCTTGAGCAAGGCCGGATGTAAAAAGGTCTTCGAGGACAAGGTGAGTGGCACGCGGGCAGACCGGCCTGGCTTGGCCAAGACGCTCGAAATGCTGCGCGAAGGCGATACTTTGGTCGTCTGGAAGCTCGACCGGCTGGGCCGGTCGGTCAAGCAACTGGTCGATCTGGTCGGCGATCTGCACAAGCACGGTGTCCAGTTCAGGAGCCTCACCGACTCCATCGACACCGGCACACCATCCGGGCGGTTCTTCTTCCACGTCATGGCGAGCCTTGCCGAAATGGAGCGCGAGCTGACCGTCGAGCGCACCCGCGCCGGGCTGGAAGTCGCCAAGCAGCTCGGCCGCAAAGGCGGCCGCAAGCCGAAGATGACCGACAGCAAGATCGAGTCGGCCAAGAAGCTGCTGGCCAGCGGGGTGCCGCCCAAGGACGTGGCCAAGAACCTCGGCGTGTCCATTCCGACGCTGTACCGCTGGGTGCCAGCCTCCACGCACGCTTAGCGTGCTTTATTTTCCGTTTTCTGAGACGACCCCTCTCATGGCGAACGGCGGCCCCAAACGCGATGGCAGGTTCTGCTTCGTAGGTGGTCGTGCCGCTCGGTCGGCCTCTCTGAATCGGACGCTTCTGCATTAGCAAAAGCGTCGGGCATGGCTCCGATATAAACCACGTTAAACTTAACTCAGATGGACGGCTGCACGGTTCATGCTTTCGTCGCCACCAGCTTTCTACCCTGGGAGGATGCATCTCCGTGACATCAAGCGACGCCGCCACCATCCGGGTGGCCGTAGTGGGCGACTGGGTGCCCTCACAACTCGCCGACGTGCTGGCGCTTCAGCGCTCCCAGGAGCCCGAAACAACCGCCGCTCTGGTTGCATGTTCCGCTGCGGAGCCGGCCCGAGCGCCGTCACCAGGCAGTCGCATCGACTTCGCAGTGTCCATGATTGAGTTGGACTGGCCAGGCTGGGTGTGCGAGCCGCTGTGGACCGACAGGCTCGCGGTCGCCGTTGCCAAACGCTCCCACCTCTTGGCCTACCGCGAAGTGCCTCGCAATGAGTTGCCGAAGCAGCCAGTGATCTGCGCCCAGTCAACTGCCCGTGAACCCTGGGATGCCGTGGTGCACTGCATGCTCGTCGACACGCCACAGGACCAGGGATCGCGAGTCAGCACCTTCGACATGGCGATGACACTCGTCGCCGCTGGATACGGCATCGCCATCGCGCCCGTTGCTCGGCTGGCGGGCTACCAGTGCAGAGGCATTGCAATGCGGCCGCTTGCGAACGCACCAACGATCGTGATGGCTTACCTGCTTCACCCCTGTGCGTCATTGGCGGGCCACCAGCAGAGATTCGCACGTCGCGCCCGCTTGATGTCAGGCGCAAAGAACCAAAGCGCAGAGCAACCAAGGATGAACAAGGCCGGCAGGTCGGAATGAGCACTACCGAGCAGCATACGGCTCAGCTACCCGCTCGTTCTCGTCGATGCGCAACTGCTTGCCCAAGGCGGGAAATGCGCGTTGAGCACAGCCTTCACGATCACAGAGCTTGCAGCCGGGGCCAATGGGTGTTGCGCTGCCAGGTTCGCCCAAATCCAGTCCCTTGGCATAGACGAGTTGGCTGGCATGCCGAAGGTCGCAACCCAGGCCAATCGCAAACTCTCTACTCGGTGAGCCATAGCCGCCCGTGGGTCGAGATTCGCAATGGGCAATCCATAAGTAGCTTCGCCCATCCGGCATGCCAGCGATCTGCGTGAGTACGCGGCCTGGTCGGGCGAAGGCCTCATAGACGTTCCACAGCGGGCAGGTGCCGCCGCTGCGAGAGAAGTGAAAGTCCGTGGCCGACTGGCGCTTGGAGATGTTGCCGGCGCGGTCCACGCGAACGAAGAAGAACGGCACGCCACGGGCCTCGCGGCGCTGCAGCGTGGACAGGCGGTGGCACACCGTCTCGAAGCTCACGCCGAAGCGGCGGGCCAGCAGCGCGATGTCGTACCGCAATTCCTGGGTGGCGGCGAGGAACCGGCCGTAGGGCAGCACTAGCGCCCCAGCGAAGTAGCTGGCTAAGCCAATGCGGGCCAATGCCACCGCCTCGGTGCTAAAGGCGTTGGAGGCAACAAGCCGGTCAATCTCCGCGCCGGCCTCCAGGTAAGCGAGTTGGGTCGCGAGTTGGAACGCGCGCTGACCGGCGGAAAGCGTGTCGGACAGCAGTAGCAGGCGCTGGGCGGGCTCGAAGCGTCGCAGTCGCTCCTCCGGCAGGCTTTGCACCTGGATGCGGTGTGCGGCGAGCAAGTGGGCTTCCAACTTGGGTGCCAGGTCCTGCGTGCTGTCGGCAACGCCGAGTTGGGAGGACAGCGCCTCGGCAGCGCGATCCAATTCGTCCATGTGGTTGTGGTGGGCGTAGAAGAAGTCGCGCACCTCCTCGTGCGGCCCTTGGCTGGCCGCCAAGCCGCTGTCGCGGTCGCCTAGCCCCAAGCTCGCAAGACGTTGCTCGGCCCCACGGGCGCGACTTTGAAGACGCAGCAGCAACTGGGCCATTGCTGGCATCTGCTGCGCGAGCGTGCGCAGTTCGGCATCCGGCACGCCGCCCGGCACGGCGACCTCGGTCACGATCTCATGAAGTTGTGCGAACAGCCGGGCCTCATCGTCCTCGGAGAAGAACTGTAGGTCGATGCCCAGCGACGACTGCAGGCGCAGCAGCACGGCAACGCTCAGGGGGCGCTCGTTGTTTTCAAGCTGATTCACGTAGCTCGGCGAGAGCTTGAGCACTTGTGCCAGGGCTACCTGGGTCAGGCCACGCTGCTCTCGCAGCGTCTTGAGCTTCACGCCCAGAAAGGTCTTGCGCATAAGAATGGGGCTCTGAATATTCGCAAATATCGCAAACTGCATCAAAAACCTTCGCATTCATTGGCAATTTTAGTCATTGAGTACCAAAGAAGTGGATGCGAAGATTGCGAATAATACGACTTTCCCTCCCCACCATGGACTGGATCAAGACTTTGGCTTCCACACCGCTGAACGAGTTGAACCGCACTGAGCTGGTGCTGCCTCAGCAATCCAACCACTACGGCACGCTCTTCGGTCCTGAGGCCTTGTCGATGCTCGGCAAGACCGCGTATCTAGCCGCTGCACGCTTCAGTCGTCAGTCAGTCGTGATGGCCGCATCGCGTGGCATCGAGTTCCTGGCCCCGATCGCCATCGGCTCGCTGTTGCACCTGCATGCGCGCGTCACGCGGCTGGGCCGCAGCTCAATGACGGTGGACGTGCGCGCCGCGCTGGATGCGGCGCCCGGCACCAAGCCGCAAGAAGTGCTGCGCGCCAGCTTCGAGATGGTGTCTGTCAACGCCAATGGCCGTCCGGTGCCGCTGGAGCCCCGCGATGACGGCCTGATGCCCGCAGCTCTGAACGATCAAGCCCACTGAATTTCCTGGAGAACATGCCCATGAGCGAAACCCCGACCACCGGCTTCAAGCCGAAGAAATCTGTGGCGCTGTCCGGCGTGACGGCCGGCAATACCGCGCTGTGCACCGTCGGCCGCAGCGGCAACGACCTGCATTACCGCGGCTACGACATCCTGGACATCGCCGAGGTCTGCGAGTTCGAGGAGATCGCCCACCTGCTGGTGCACGGCAAGCTGCCCACGCGCGCCGAGTTGCGCGCCTACAAGGCCAAGCTCAGGGCCATGCGCGGCTTGCCTGCCAGTGTGAAAGAGTCGCTGGAACGCTTGCCCGCTGGCGCCCACCCGATGGACGTGATGCGCACCGGCGTGTCGGCGCTGGGCTGCATCCTGCCCGAGAAGGACGACCACAGCCTGCCCGGCGCCCGCGACATCGCCGACCGGCTCATGGCCAGCCTGGGCTCCATGCTGCTGTACTGGTATCACTGGAGCACGCAGGGCCGCCGCATCGAGGTGGAGACGGACGACGACTCCATCGGCGGCCACTTCCTGCGTCTGCTGCACGGCACGACGCCGCCTGAGAGCTGGGTGCGCGCCATGCACACGTCGCTCAACCTCTATGCCGAGCATGAGTTCAACGCTAGCACCTTCACCGCGCGCGTCATCGCCGGCACGGGCAGCGACATGTACTCGTCCATTGCCGGCGCCATCGGCGCGCTGCGCGGCCCCAAGCATGGTGGCGCCAACGAGGTGGCCTTCGAGATTCAGAAGCGCTATGACAACCCGAACGAGGCTGAGGCGGACATCCGCCGCCGCGTGGAGGCCAAGGAGGTGGTCATCGGCTTCGGCCACCCGGTCTACACCGTCAGCGACCCGCGCAACGTCGTCATCAAGGGCGTGGCCAGGAGCCTATCGGACGAGGCGGGCTCCACCAAGATGTTTGACATCGCAGAACGGCTGGAGTCAGTCATGTGGGACGTCAAGAAAATGTTCCCCAACCTCGACTGGTTCAGCGCCGTCAGCTATCACATGATGGGCGTGCCCACGGCGATGTTCACGCCTCTGTTCGTCATCTCCCGCACCAGCGGTTGGGCCGCGCACGTCATCGAGCAGCGCGTGGACAACAAGATCATTCGCCCCAGCGCGAATTACACCGGCCCTGAAGACCAGCGCTTCGTGCCCATTGACGAACGCGCATGAGTTCCCAGTTCCGCAAGCCCCTGCCCGGCACGGCGCTGGACTGGTTCGACGCCCGCGAAGCTGTTGACGCGATCCGCCCGGGCGCGTGGGCGATGCTGCCCTACACAGCGCGTGTCCATGCCGAGAACCTGGTCCGATGCGCGGACCCCGAACATCTGAACAGCTACCTGCTGCAACTCATAGAGCGCCGACGTGACCTGGACTTCCCATGGTTCCCGGTTCGCGTGGTCTGTCACGACATCCTAGGTCAGACTGCGTTAGTGGACCTGGCCGGTTTGCGTGACGCGATCGCGGCCCAAGGCGGCGACCCGGCCGCGGTGAACCCCGTCGTGCCTGTGCAGCTCATTGTGGACCATTCGCTGGCCGTGGAGTGCGGCGGCTTCGACCCCGATGCCTTCCGCAAGAACCGTGAAATCGAGGACCGCCGCAATGAGGACCGTTTCCACTTCATCGAGTGGACCAAGTCGGCCTTCGACAACGTGGACGTCATCCCGGCGGGCAACGGCATCATGCACCAGATCAACCTGGAGAAGATGTCGCCGGTGGTTTATGTCCGCGAGGGCGTGGCCTTCCCGGATACCTGCGTTGGTACCGACAGCCACACACCGCACGTCGACGCCTTGGGCGTCATCGCCGTGGGCGTGGGCGGGCTGGAGGCGGAGAACGTCATGCTGGGCCGCGCATCGTGGATGCGGTTGCCGGACATCGCTGGCGTCGAGCTGACCGGCTGCCGCCAACCAGGCATCACGGCGACCGACATCGTGCTGGCGCTGACTGAGTTCCTGCGCCAGCAGAAGGTCGTGGGTGCCTACCTGGAGTTCTTCGGTGAAGGCGCCGAGAGCCTGTCCATCGGAGACCGCGCGACCATCGCCAACATGTGCCCTGAGTACGGCGCGACCGCCGCTCTGTTCTATATCGACTCGCAGACCATCGACTACCTGAAGCTCACCGGCCGAGACGACGCGCAGGTGCGCCTCGTAGAGCACTACGCTCGCACGGCAGGTTTCTGGGCCAGCGAACTGAAAGCGGCCCAGTATGAGCGCACGTTGCGCTTTGACCTCGGCAGTGTGGTACGCAACATGGCCGGTCCGTCCAATCCACACCGCCGGCTGCCGACCTCGGCGCTCCGCGAGCGAGGCATCGCGGTGGATTTGGACAAGGCTCACGCCCAGGAGGCGCGGGGCCAGATGCCCGATGGCGCTGTCATCATCGCGGCGATCACGAGCTGCACGAACACCAGCAACCCGCGCAACGTCATCGCCGCCGGCTTGCTGGCGATGAAAGCCAACCGCCTGGGCCTCGTGCGTAAGCCATGGGTCAAGACCTCGCTGGCGCCGGGCTCAAAGGCCGTGGAGCTGTACCTGAAGGAGGCCGGGCTGCTGCACGAACTGGAAAAGCTCGGCTTCGGCATCGTCGCCTTCGCCTGCACAACCTGCAATGGCATGAGCGGCGCGCTGGACCCGAAGATCCAGCAGGAGATCATCGACCGCGATCTGTACGCCACTGCCGTGCTGTCCGGCAACCGCAACTTCGACGGCCGCATCCATCCCTACGCGAAGCAGGCTTTCCTCGCGTCTCCGCCGTTGGTCGTCGCATACGCGTTGGCTGGCACGGTGCGTTTCGACATCGAAAACGATGTACTGGGCACCGTGGACGGACGAGAAGTACGCCTGAAGGATCTCTGGCCCGCTGACGAGGAGATCGACGCAGTGGTGCGTACCGCCGTGAAGCCGGAGCAATACCGCGCGGTCTACGACCCAATGTTTGCCATCCGCCCCGTGGAGGCCGAGCGCGCCGCGCCGCAATACAACTGGCGCCCGCAGTCCACCTACATCCGCCGCCCCCCGTACTGGGACACTGAAGGCGTCGGCGCGCTGGCCGCCAACCCGCGCACGCTCACCGGCATGCGGCCACTAGCCATCCTGCCCGACAACATCACGACCGACCATTTGTCACCGTCCAACGCCATCCTGCTCGACTCGGCGGCCGGCGAATACTTGGCAAAGATGGGTCTGCCCGAGAAGGACTTCAACTCTTACGCTACCCACCGCGGCGACCACCTCACCGCGATGCGCGCCACTTTCGCCAACCCGACGCTGAAGAACGAGATGGTACGCAACGACGATGGCAGCGTGCGCGCGGGCTCGCTGGCGCGCGTGGAACCCGAAGGTCGCGTCATGCGCATGTGGGAGGCTATCGAGAGCTACCTGACCCGCCGCCAGCCGCTCATCGTCATCGCCGGCGCCGACTATGGCCAGGGTTCGTCGCGCGACTGGGCGGCCAAAGGAGTGCGCCTGGCCGGCGTCGAGGTCGTGGTGGCCGAGGGCTTCGAGCGCATCCACCGCACCAACCTGATCGGCATGGGCGTGCTGCCGCTGGAGTTCCAGTCCGGTACCAATCGGCTGACGCTGGGTCTCGACGGCAGCGAGACCTTCGACGTCATCGGCGAGCGCACGCCGCGGGCCGTCCTGACGCTGCGCATTCGCCACAAGAACGGCGAGACCGCCTCCGTGCCGGTGAAGTGCCGGCTGGACACCGCCGAGGAAGTCTCGGTCTACGAAGCCGGCGGCGTGCTGCAGCGCTTCGCGCAAGACTTCCTGGCCGCACGGAAGACCCCCTGAGGACGACATGACGCATCCCGCACAGATTCGCATTCCCGCCACCTATATGCGCGGCGGCACCAGCAAGGGTGTGTTCTTCCGCCTGCAGGACTTGCCCGAGCCCTGCCAGCAGCCAGGTCCTGCGCGAGACCAACTGCTGCTGCGCGTGATCGGCAGCCCGGACCCCTACGGCAAGCAGATCGACGGCATGGGCGGCGCCACGTCGTCCACGTCCAAGACCGTCATCGTGGCGCCGCCGACAAAACCCGGCCATGACGTGGACTACCTGTTCGGCCAGGTTTCCATCGACGGCGCCTTCGTGGACTGGTCTGGCAACTGCGGCAACCTGTCCGCCGCGGTCGGTCCGTTCACCATCGCGAGCGGCCTGATGCCGGCCGACCGCGTGCCCGAAAACGGCATCTGCACGGTGCGCATCTGGCAGGCCAACATCGGCAAGACCATAGTGGCCCATGTGCCCATCACAAACGGCCAAGTGCAGGAGACTGGCGACTTCGAGTTAGACGGCGTCACCTTCCCGGCCGCCGAGGTGCAACTCGAATTTCTCGACCCCGCTGACGAAGGCGATGACGACAGTGGCGGTGCGATGTTCCCCACGGGCCGACTTGTCGATGACCTGGAAGTGCCGGGCATCGGTACGTTCAAGGCCACGCTCATCAATGCCGGCATTCCCACCATCTTCCTGAACGCGCAGGACATCGGCTACACCGGCACCGAGTCGCAGGATGCGATCAACGGCGACGCCCTGGCGTTGTCCCGTTTCGAGACCATCCGGGCCCGGGGCGCTGTGAAGATGGGCCTCATCCGCGATGTGGCCGAGGCAGCCCAGCGCCAGCACACACCCAAGGTCGCTTTCGTGGCACCGCCGGCCAGCTACACGGCCTCCAGTGGCAAAGCCATTGAGGCCGGTGATGTGGACTTGCTCGTGCGCGCGATGTCCATGGGCAAACTGCACCACGCCATGATGGGCACGGCAGCCGTGGCCATCGGCACGGCGGCCGCCATCCCCGGCACACTTGTCAATCTCGCAGCC
>FWPV01000934.1_pt1 | contig 86415 bp, 84 predicted proteins | sample 2228371 | NCBI WGS metagenome assembly FWPV01 (sample SAMEA103939776, study PRJEB20133) | metagenome
GGCAATCCCAGCTCCGATTGCCCAAATGATTACGGAACGTTTGAAAATCCCCACCATTGGAATCGGTGCAGGGCCTCACTGTGATGGTCAAGTCCTGGTGGTCCATGACCTTTTAGGGCTTTTCGACCGATTCACCCCAAAATTTGCCAAACGGTATGTGAATCTTAGTGAACTGATGCTCAAGGCCTTTCAGTCCTACATCGAGGAGGTAAGAAAGGGGGATTTTCCAACAGATCAGCACAGTTTCCACATCGATGAAAAAGAACTGAGCAAGGTGAGAGAATAACCCACCAAAAACTCCTGATTGGATTGAGACGCATGCAAAGGCTATTGGGAACTGTTTCAAAGATCAGTCAATGGATGAATGCGTTTGCCGCTGTGACTCTGGCCTTCATGGTGCTGTTGACAGTGGCGGATGTCATTCTAAGGTCTTTTCGAAGACCCATTATTGGAACTTACGAAATGGTGGGGCTGACCGGAGCCATCGTGATCGGATTTTCGATCCCTCTGACTTCATGGCTAAAGGCGCACATCTTTGTTGACTTTTTTATTCTTAAGCTTTCCAGGGCCAAACGGGAAATCCTCCACGTTATTACCAAATCCTTAGGGATAGGGCTTTTTATCATCATCGGATGGAATCTTTTCATCTTGGGGGGAGATATCTATAAGGCAGGGGAGGTAACGCCTACCCGTCATATTCCTATCCATCCGGTTATCTATGGATTAGGGGTTTGCTGCTTCTTTCAATGTCTTGTCCTTTTTTGTGATATCCTGAGTCTTTTTAGGAAAAAAAATGAGTGAGATCTCCATAGGAATTATTGGGCTATTGTTATTGATCGCGGTCTTTCTTACAGGATTGGAACTTGGCTTTGCCATGGCCATCATCGGGTTTTTAGGCTTTAGCATCATTGTCTCCTTAAAAGCAGGGTTAACCATGGTCTCCCATGACATCTACGATACCCTCTCCACCTATGGGTTTACGGTCATTCCTGTCTTTATTCTTATGGGCCAGCTTGCCTTTAATGGGGGGATCGCTAAAAGACTCTATGATTCTGCTTATCGACTGATTGGACACATCCCTGGAGGGTTAGCCATGGCCACGATTGGAGGAGCAACTGCCTTTGGGAGTGTGACAGGTTCAACCACTGCAACCACAGCCACTTTCGCCAGTGTTGCCATTCCAGAGATGGATCGATATGGATACGGTCGGATACTCTCCACAGGGGTGGTGGCGGCTTCAGGGACACTCGGTTGTCTCATCCCGCCAAGTGTTCCCCTGATCGTCTACGGGATCATTACTGAACAGTCTATAGGAAAACTTTTCCTTGCCTCTGTATTTCCTGGGTTGCTTGTCTCTTTCTTCTTCTTTTCCATCATCTATGGATGGTGCCAGATCAACCCATCGCTCGGTCCTAAGGGAAAGGTCTTTTCATGGAAGGAGAGAATCCTATCGATAAAAGAAGTAGCCGGGGTTCTCCTCATTTTTCTCGTCGTGATGGGTGGGATGATGAAAGGGTTTTTCACCCCCACTGAGGCAGGGAGTGTCGGGGCCTTTTCAGTTGGGATCCTGGCCTTTGCCACCCGGGATATCGATCTCAGAACCCTTTTCAAATCCTTGAAAGAGTCTCTGGTGACCGCTTGTATGGTTCTCATCCTGATCGCAGGGTCCACTATCTTCGGACATTTTATTGCAGTGACCAAGATTCCCATGGTCGCTGCAGACTGGATTATCCATCTCCCTCTTCACCGCCATCTGATTCTGGTCCTCATTGGATTTATCTATCTTCTGGGAGGGTCTTTTATCGATGATCTTGCCTTTATGATTCTGGCTACCCCCATCTTCTATCCGATCGTTGCCAAACTCGGTTACGATCTGATCTGGTTTGGAATGTTCCTCCACCTTACAGTGATGATCGGAGTGATTATCCCGCCCGTTGCAGTGAATGTCTTTGTCGTAAGAAACATCACCAAAGAATCTTTTGGGGTCATCTATAAGGGGGTTACCCCCTTTTTGCTGAGCCTTCTCTTTGTCCTATTTTTATTATTCTTATTTCCACAAATTGCACTGTTTCTTCCCTCTTTTTTAAAGTATTGATGGGAACGAAGCCCGGTGGAAAGAGGAGAATCCTCCTCTTAGAAAGGGCTTAAAATAGACCCCCTTGAGGGGAAAAAATGATGGAGGTGATGGTATGAAAAAGAAGGGTTGGTTGTTGGCTGTGGTAGGGATGTTCGTTTTCTTTGGACTGGCTCTCTGTGGGAATGCTCAGGAGAAAACGATCACCCTCAATCTCTCAAACTTCTTCCCACCTGAAAACAAGATCAGTGTGGTGATGGACCAGTGGTGCAAGGAAGTTGAAAAAAGAACCAATGGCAGGGTGAAGATCACCCAATTTGCCGGAGGCACGCTTACGCCTCCTACTCAAACCTATGCAGGGGTGATTAAGGGGGTGGCGGATTTAGGATTAAGTTTCTTCTCATATACCATGGGCCGATTTCCTCTTACAGAAGTACTGGATCTGCCCCTGGGTTATAAAAGTGGGTATGTGGGAGCAAAATTGGCAAATGAATACTACAAGAGGTTTAAACCCAAAGAGCTGGAGGAAGTCAAAATCCTCTTCCTCACCACTTCACCACCCCATATGCTCTTTGCCAAAAGGCCTGTCCGAAACCTCGAGGATCTGAAGGGGCTTAAGGTACGTTCCACTGGGACCAGTGCCAAAGTGGTTCAGGCCCTTGGGGGTGCGCCGGTAGCGATGCCAATGTCAGAGGCCTATGATGCCCTCTCTAAAGGAGTGGTTCAAGGGATCATCTGTCCCTATGAGCCGATGAAGGGGTTTAAACTGGCAGAGGTCATTACCGATAGCACCGAATATGGAACCGCTTATGTTAATGCGAATTATATCATCATGAATAAAGCGAGGTGGAACAGTCTCTCTCCAGACCTTCAGGGGATTATCGAAAAGATTAATGAGGAATGGATAGAAAAGATGGGGAGGCTTTGGGATGAACTGGATAAAGAGGGAAAGGCAGTTTTTGTCCAGAAAGGGGGCAAGGTAGTGGTCCTCTCTAAGGAAGAGAATGCCCGATGGTCAGAAAGGTTACGCCCCATCCTTGATGAGTATGTTAAAGAAGCAAAGGCAAAGGGCCTTCCTGGGGATGAGGCCCTGAAGTTCTGTATGGACTTTCTGAAGGCTCATCAGAAGTAAGATAAGAAAATCACCCCCTCCAAAAGGACTATTAAAGAGGTGGGCTTCCATATTTTAAACTTGAAATCGGATGGCGTATAAGATATCCTATTTTCGGAGGGGGTGATACGGATGGCAATCTCAGCCTATGTTTTTATTGAGTGCACTGCAGGGACGGCCAGAGATGTAGCCAAGGAGGCGGCTAAGATCGAAGGGGTGAAGCGAGCCAATTCCACCACTGGTCCCTATGATGTGATTGTTTTGGTGGAGGCTCCGGATATCAACATCCTTGGCGATTTCATCGTGACCAAAATTCAGGGAATTCCAGGTGTCCTGAGAACGCAGACCAACGTGATCGTGGATTGACCTCGGTGGGGGGGTCCATGAGGAGAAAAGATTATGGGAAGTGTAGTTAAGAAGCGAAGAAAGAAGATGCGGAAACACAAACATAAAAAGCGATTAGATCGGGATCGTCATAAAAAGAAGAAATAAGGGTTTCGATGCGACGAAACCTGCTCCATATCATCCTTTTTGTTCTGACGGTCGCCTCCACCTGGTTAACGGGAGGACCTTATTATTCGGTGGCGATCATGCTCATCCTTCTCGGGCACGAATTGGGCCACTACTTCACCTCCAGAAGGTATGGGATGAAAGCCACTCTTCCTTTCTTTCTCCCATTTCCACTTTCTCCTTTCGGTACATTGGGCGCGGTGATCCGGATGGAAAGCACGGTCTCCTCCCGGAAGTCTCTCTTTGATACAGGAGCCGCAGGGCCTCTGACCAGCCTTCTTCTAAGCATCCCTGCAATCATAATCGGCTTAAAATTCTCAAGGGTGATCCATCAGTCCCATCTTCAAGAAGGAACCCTCCGCCTGGCAGATCCCTTCCTTTTCTCCATCCTTCAGCATTTCGTTTTGGGGAAGGTTCCTGAAAATCATGATGTCATCCTCCACCCGATTGGATATGCGGGATGGGTTGGTCTTTTTGTGACTGCCCTCAATCTTCTTCCAGTGGGACAGTTAGACGGAGGCCACATCGCCTATGCCCTCTTCGGAAGAAGAAGCAGGATTGTCTTCCTGATCACCATCTCGGTCATGGCCTTTATCACCATCTTCTATAATCCAGGGTGGATGCTTCTCCTTATCCTCATCATCCTCTTTGGGTTTCGTCATCCTGCTCCCTTAGATGACCAAACCCCTTTGGATGGGAAGAGGAAGTTTCTGGGAGGGGTGCTCTTTTTGGCTTTTCTCCTCTCCTTTCATCCTGCGCCCTTCCCCCAATTTGTCGACGAGATCAAACAGTTACTGAGATAAACATCCAGATTGCTCAATCTCTCTCAAAGTTACTGACCTTCTCTTATAAAACCAGTAAGCCAGGAGGAGAGGGCGGTCAAAATCCCCAATCCCAATAGTCCCATCTTAAAGCTAAAATGGTCTGCAACCATCCCTAAGAGGAATGGACCCCCACCTGTTCCAAAGATCACTCCAATGGCAGTAACCACCCCAATGGAGAGAGACCTTTTTGAAATGGGAGTCAATTTCGAAATAGTGATAATGGCTGCAGGAAAGAAGGCCAGGGATAACAGGGCTTGTAAAAGGAGGGTGATAAAAATCGATGGTAATTTGGAAGAAAGGGCCAAGCCAATGGTGCTTAGTCCCGTAGCAAAAATGCTCCATCTCAGGATCATCTTAAATCCGAATCGATCTATTAAGAACCCTATGGTCAGTGGCACTATCGCCCCAGCGACCCTTGAAATTCCAAGCAGACGGTTAGCGAAACCAAAATCCATTCCTCTCTCTTTAATCAGGTAGAGCGGAAGAATGGAATAGACCCCCAGGCTGGAAGCAGCGGAAAAAACCCAGAGAAGGCCAATGATCCAAACTACCCGATTTCTAAAAATGTCAAGATAAGGGCTTTTCTCATCAGTCTTCTCGTGCACCGGCTCAACCGAGACCCACCAAAAAGGGATAAGAAACAAGAGGGTCAAAATTCCAAGGCTCAGGAGAAGGCTCTTCCAATGAAAGTAATTAAGAGCAATCGGGATCAGGATGGGGATAAAAAAGATGGAAAGACAGGGCGCAGTCTCATGAATCCCAACGGCCTTCGCCCAGTGCTTAGGCTCGTAGGTTTGAGTCAGGATGGGGAAAATCGTTGGAAGATAGGTCCCTGAACTTAAGCCCAGAAGAAAGAAGAGAAGATGGAGGGTCCTATAACTCTCCGCCCAATGAAAGCCCGTCAGGACAAGAGTGGTACAGAAAATCCCTATCCCGACCATTCTCTTATATCCCAGATCTAAGGCGAAGCGGCCAGTCAAAAACAGGGTGATGCTAAAGCCAATGGCCAGTGAGGTGAAAAGCCCACCGGCTTGGCCATGGGAGATAGAAAGGCCATCTTCGATCAAGGGAAGAATGGGAGAGAAGATGGTCCGAGTTGAGAAATTGAGAAACCAGAGAGTCCAAAAGATAAAGAGCGGAAAGAGCTTCATTTCAGCGATGGTTTTCACTCCAATGGGATCGAAAGGTTAAATTAATCGCTTCTAACCCAATGAACCCTCTCCCTTATTTCACTCGTTTTAAACGAGGTGGTTTTGGGGGTGGTCCTCCTTTAGGGCCTTTCGCCCTCTTCAAGACATTTTCATTGAAAAGGGTATTTTTCATGCTCACCGCATTGATGAGGCAGTAAATAATGACCGATTTCTCCCATTCCTTCGTCCCATCGAACTGCTCGATTCTGGCCCGATATTTCTCCCTCAATTGGGACAAAGAGGCCTCATCAAATGCCAGGATCTGCTCGGCTATCCTCTCAAGGGCTTTTTCCATCACTTTCCTCTCTATGGGAAAATCGTTTAACGCTTAAGTTTTTCTCTACACCTCTCACAGAGATGATCTTTTAGCCCAAATCGGCCACCCCTTGTCCTATATTGGCCACACTCTCTACAAAGAAAGAGATGATTCAGACAAACCTGACAATAGTAATACCCAATATGGTGAGGGTGGGATTTTGCACAGGCCTTGTCTTTACCCGAGGGATCGATACAGAGAGATTTTCTACATCGTTGGCAAAACTCGAAACCATAGGGGTCCAGAACTGCACCACAGACCTCACAGGAGCGAATCTCCATTCGCTTCAAATCCCTAAATCCAAATTTTTAAACTATGAATCCAAAATTTTTGTTTCGACCATTTTTATTTTTTATATCGGGTTCGGTTTAGAGTTTAGAATTTCTATCTCCCTCCCATTAGGGAGCAAATTTTGTAACCTGATGAGGGGCTTCAAAGGTCTCATGAAGGGCCCTCATCGCATCCTCGGTTTGATCTCCCTGAATCAGACAGCAACAACTGGAGATCGAAGTGCTGATGGCTAAAACTGGGATCCCTGCCTCCCCCAACGCATTGAACATTAAGCCTGAGATCATTGGCCTTTCCCTGAAATGAGGACCAAACACACTGATCATGGTTACATTCGGATGATAAGAGATCCCTCTCGCCTCCACCAGGGGTCTAACCCCTTCCAATACTTCCAGCGCCTTCTCTAAATATTTTTGATCGATACAGAAGGTGATATTCCCATAACCTTCGAAATCGAAGTTATGGACAATAAATTCAATATTGATATCCTGTTTCCCCATCGCATGAAGGATGGTCCCCGTAACATCGGGGCGATCGGGAAGGGAGAGAACACTCACTGTAGCCAGGCCTGTGCTGGCCATGATCCCTCCCACCTTAACCTTGGCATCGCTGCCCATCTCTCTATCCCGTTAGAAAATCCTTACGAGGCTCCCCTTTAATCAGGTCTATTCCCAAATCCTACGGTCATCGATCTTTTTTGCCCGATCTGGAATACCTCCTCTTGGAACGATTTCTACCTGACCTTTTACCTTGAGGACCTCCTCTATCTCCCTCTCTACTCTCCTCTTCAGGCCAATTGGATCGGCCACTTCTTCTTTCAATTCCACATAGACCACCATCTGGTCACGGTAATCCTTTCGGGTTACCACAATCTGATAGTTCACCACCATTGGAAACTTAGCCATCACGTCATCCACCTGCCAAGGATGAATGAAGATGCCCCACACCTTGGTCACCTGATCGGTTCGACCCAAAATTCTGCCCAGTCGCATCGAGGTACGGCCACAAGGACAGGGTTTTTCAACCAGATAGGAGAGATCCCCTGTGGCGAAACGAATCAGAGGAAAGACCTTATTGAAAGGAGTGGCTACGATCTCTCCTGTAGAGCCAATTTCGAGCTGCTTTCCTGTTTCCGTATCCACAATCTCAACGACCACCTCTTCGGAAATGTGCATTCCGTTCTTCTCCGGGCATTCATATCCCAGACAACCCACATCCACCGTTCCGTAAGCCTGCCGGACAGGAATCCCTAACTTCGCCTCCAATTTTTCTCGGAGTGACTCTGGAAAGATCTCTGCCCCCACAAAGGCAACTCTTAACGAAAAATCTTTCTTAAAATCGAGATGTAAACCCTCCGCAGCCTCCACAATGGCCATCAGGAAACTGGGGGTCCCGATGAATCCGGTTACATGGAGTTGTCGCATCAACTGGACCTGCATGGAGAGATTCCCTGGCCCCATAGGAACCACCGTTGCTCCCAGCATTTGAAGCGACTCATCAAGCATCAAGGCTAAGGGAGTGAGGTGATAGTTAAATGTGTTGAGAACGATATCCCCTCTTCGGATTCCAGAGGCAAAGAGGGCCTGGGCCCAGCGGGTATCTTTGTAATCCCACTCCCCTGGTTCAAACACCGGTCCTGGGGACATATAGATTCTTTTTAGCCCCCTTTTTTGAAACACTGCAAACCCTCCAAAAGGGGGAGCCTCTTTTTGAGCCTTGACCAGTTCCGCTTTCTTGATAATGGGGAATCTCTCCAAGTCCTTAAGGCTTTTTATCGGCTGCGGTTTTAACCCCATGGCATCCCATTTTGACCGGATCGCTTCCGAATGCCTGTAGGTGTAGCGAACGATTTCGGAAAGCCTCTCTATTAAGTAAGTCTCCCTTCTTCTCCTTGACATCGTTTCCTTCTGCCTCTGGTAATACCCACGCGTCCGATCCATCATAGAAGTCTCCTCAAACGTCCCTTCCTAAAGGACCCATAAAACTTTTTCTGTGAAAAGAGAGTCCCATTATAGGATAAAAACAGGATCGACATCAATATCTAACTCAACGCCCTTCCCCCTGGTCTCGGTTTGAAGTCGGGTGGCCAACTCTTTGGCAAATTGGTGAAGCCACGCTGAGTTTTTTCCCTTGATAAGCATCTGCCATCGAAACTTTCCTCTCATCTTAGAGAAGGGAGCAAGGCTTGGGCCCAAGAGTTCAATCCCTCTCTCATATCTTTTCAACAGATCTTTTCCAATCCTTCCCATCTCTTCTGCCACTATTTCCAGTCAATCTAAAATTAATTAGTCGTGAAAAGGGAGGATACCCCAGGGCCTTTCGAAATTGAATCTCCTCTTGATAGAATCCCATAAAGTCATGGTCTTTTGCTTTGACAATACTATAGTGGTCAGGATTGAAGGTCTGGATGATCACCTCCCCCAGAGCCTCTCCCCTCCCTGCCCTTCCAGCGACTTGGGTCAGAAGTTGGAAGGTTCTCTCCCCCGAACGAAAGTCAGGAAAGTGGAGGGAGGTATCTGCCGAGACCACTCCCACAAGGGTCACATTGGGAAAGTCATGGCCTTTGACAATCATCTGCGTGCCGACCAGAATGTCGAGATCTCCGGATTCCAATCTCTTAAGAATCTGAAGATGGGATTGCCTCTTGGAAGTGGTATCGCGATCCATCCGCCCAACCTCTACGTTGGGAAACAATTTTTTCACCTCCTCCTCCAAACGCTCCGTTCCAATTCCAATCCCTTGCAGTCGATGGCCCTTACATCCGGGACAGCCTCCTGGAGCCTTGATTCGATAATCGCAATAATGGCATTGGAGAGAACGGTCACGGAGATGGTAGGTCAGCGTCACACTGCAGTTGGGACATTTAAAGGTAAAACCACATTCCGGGCAGAGGATGAAGTTGGCAAATCCTCTTCGATTCAGAAAGAGGAGGCTCTGTCTTTTCTCCTCAATATTTTTTTGGAGAGCGACCCTTAACCTTTCTGAGAGGAGGCCTTCCTCTTTCTTCATATCAACCAATTCGACCCGGGGAAGGGGTTTTCCTTCGATCCTCTCGGGAAGGGTGAGGAGACGAAATCTTCCCTTCTCCACATTATGAAACGATTCTAAGGATGGGGTGGCTGAACCAAGAAGAAGGGTTGCCTCTGAATGTTTCGCCCGAACCACAGCCAGGTCCCTTGCATGATACTTTAACTTCTCCTCCTGTTTATAGGAAGGATCGTGTTCTTCGTCCACAATGATGATTCCCAAATTTTTAAAAGGAGCAAAGATAGCGGACCGAGCCCCCAGGGCGATCCCTACTTCTCCCTTCCAGATCTTTCTCCACTGATCATATCTTTCCCCTCTGCCCAAGCCACTATGAAGGAGGGCAAGGTTTTCTCCGAATCGGTTCTTAAATCGAGAGAGGAGTTGGGGGGTCAGTGAAATCTCTGGAACCAAAACGATGGCCTCCCGGCCTTGAGCCAATACCTCTTCAATGGCACGAAGGTAAATTTCAGTCTTTCCACTCCCTGTAACCCCATGGATGAGAAAGGGAGAAAAACGGCTCGACCCAATCCCTTTTAAAATCTCTGTCAACACGTTCTTTTGATCAGGAGTAAGTTCCGGTTTTGGGTAAGCCCTCAGATCAGATTGAACCGATAGGTCGCGGGACACCTCTCTTGTAGAAATGGATAAAAGGGCTCTCGTCTGAAGGGTTTGAAGTGCCCTTAAGGGTGATTTAAATTTCTTCATCAGTTCAGGATAGGAAATCTCGCCTCTCTCTTTTACCCATTCCAAAATCTCTCTCTGCTTTTTTGAAAGGGGTTGCCCAAGATCTCCTCCCTGATATTTGACCATCCTCTCAACCTTTGGTTTTACTTCTCTCCCTTCTATCCCCGGTTCGACATGGATCAAGCCTTTTCTCTCCCAGGAAAAGATTTGTGACCTCGATCCCTCCATGGGAAACTGTCTTAAGATCTTTTTTAAAGAAACCCTTCCATGCCTCTCAATTTCCTTAAAGATCTTTTCTTGAATCGGTTCTAACCCCCCCTGGATGAGGCTATTCTTTCCTTCGGCAGAGAGACTTAAGATTAATTCGCTCTTCAGTTGGAGACCTGGGGGAAGACCGGTCTTAATCACCTCCCCTAAGGGATAGAGGTAGTATTCAGAGATCCAGCGGAAGAACCGAAGCATTGGAGAACTGATCAGAGGGGCTTCATCGAGGAGGTCTTCTACCTCTTTCAATTTCCCTTCTACCTCTTTGGGAGGCTCCTCTAAAAGATCAATCGTATATCCGGTAACCTTCCTTCCTTTAAAGGGGACGAGGACCCTTACCCCAATCTGAATCGATCCTTTCATTTTCTCGGGGATGAGGTAGTGAAAGGTTTTCGAAACGGGAAGACCAATGGCTACCTCAACAATCTCTTTCATCGATTTCAAATTATCCTTTTTAACCCTGATTTGTCAAACGATCATTTCATCGACAAAAAAGAAAAAAACGCTGAAATAACCTCCTCTGTATCAATTTAGCTCTTTGAAAAAAAGAGATATATTAGTCAATGGATCAAAAAAATCATCATAAAATCCCCCTTAGTCCCCCTTTTCCAAAGGGGGAATTCCTTTTACCTCCTTTTGGCAAAGCCTGCCTGCCGGTAGGCAGGGGAGGTTGGGAGGGATTTTATAAAGTTTTTTCAAACCGCTAAAGTGTTACCCTCCTCTTAATCTGAAGGAGAGAGGGGAAGAAGGGGATGAGGGAAGGCAAAGGTGAAAAAAGAGAGGCCTTTTATCTCCTTTGATAACCAAATCGCTCTTCAAAGATGGGAGCAATCAGATTGTCCACAGGGACGTAATCATCGGTTAAGATAACAGAATAACGCTCCTTTAGGTACTTCTGGAGTTCTTCCTGGGGCATCACATGAGAGGTCGTCTTCCCTTTTCCTTTCTGGATCGTCCGGACAAAATCCTCCATATCCAGTTTCTTTGGGCTTGCTACGATTACGCACGTGCTAATTCCAATGTGGTCGTAATCGGAGGTGAGGGTCACCAGGTGGACCTTGCCCTTTCCAAAGACTTCCTCCAAAGTACGGATATAGGAAGGCATGAAGGCTCCCTCTTTAAAACTATCGATCACATTGGCCAGTAACAAACCCTCTGGCTTAAGGAGCCTCTTAAGTTCAAGGGCAAACTCCTTGGTGGTGAGATGGTAGGGGATGGAAAGATCATTAAAGGCATCTCCAAAGATGAAGTCGTAACTCCCATCCTCTTTACAGTTCATCACAAACCATCGACCATCCTCGTTGAAGGAGCGAATCCGGGTGTTCTCCGAAACTCCCAGATACTTTTTGACCACTCGGGTAATCTCAGGGTCTATCTCCACGACATCGATCTCTGCCTTTGGATATTTTGCTTCGATAAATCGTGGAAAGGTATATCCTCCACCTCCGAGAAAGAGGGCTTTAAAGGACTTCTTTTTTCCTGACTGCCATCTCACAAACTCTTCATAAATGCGAATATATTCATATTCAAGATAGAAGGGATCCTTTAGGTCGGTATAAGAATGAACAAGGTGATCGAGGACCAGAGATTCCAGGGGGTTTCCATGGTCACTCTTGATATTCCTTTTCAATTTGATCGTATAGTAATCACTCTCTTTAAAAAAGTAAGTCTCTTCATCGATGGGAGGGTTGAAGGCGTATCCATAAGAGAGTTTAAGCGATTGAATGGGTGAGGAAACCGTAACCTCATCGGGGTTGATCCTTGCATAGACATAGAGGGTGGTGATGGGAAGGATAATAAGGAGGAGAAAGAGGAGAAGAGAAGAAAGGGCCAGCGTTTTCTTTCTCCTGAAGAATCCTCCAAAAATAAAGGCAGAGAGGATGAGAATGACCCCCATCGTCAGAAGGATGTGGCGAGTTCCCATCCACGAGATCAGATAAAACCCGGTGGCAAAGGTCCCAAGGATAGAGCCAAGGGTGGAGAAGGCATAGATCTTTCCAACGACATTCCCAGTCTTCTCCAGATTATTAAGGGTGAGTTTAACGACCACAGGGGAGATCATCCCGAGCAGACAGGAGGGAGCAAAAAAGATAATGGTCGTAATGAGAAGGATACGGACCATTAAACTGGTTTGAAAATAGGCACCTCCAACCAGATTGGTCAAAGGCGATATGGAGAATGCCCCCAATCCTGAAAGAAAGAGAAGCCAGCCAAGGGTCGAGGGCCTGGGATAACGGTCTGCGATTCGTCCACCTAAGTAGGCTCCAATACTGATACCCGCAAGCACCACGCCGATGATGCTTGTCCAGGTATAGAGGGAAACCCCCACATAAGGGGCCATGATCCTTCCTGCCACGAGTTCGATGACCAGGGTGCAGAAACTGGCGATAAAGACAACGATATTTGCTTTAATCACTTCTCGTTGCATGGGTTAACCTCTTTCAGAGAGATATTTTTTACGATGCCCTTACGTTATTTCCCTTTATACGTCGGCGTCCTTTTTTCAAGGAAAGCAGCCATTCCCTCTCTGGCATCAAGGGTCCGGGAGACGTGGGCGATCGATTGACTTTCATTTTCCATCTGTGTCTCCAAGGTCTCATTCCAGCCCATGTGCAGAAGCCTCTTGGATATCCCTAAAGAAATTAGGGGCCCTGAGGCAAGTTGACCGGCTAAGGCCCTTGCCTGATCCAGCAACTCTCCTTCTTCAACCAGCCTATTGACCAATCCCCATTCAAACGCCTCTTGTGCAGATAGAACCCGATTGGTCAGGGTTAATTCAAGGGCTCTTTTCAGGCCTACAATCCGTGGAAGGATATAGGACATCCCTCCATCGGGTGTCAACCCCACCCGAGTATAGGCGACGCTAAAGCGGGCAGAGGGTGTAGCCAGAACAAAGTCGCAGGCCAGCGCAATGCTCATTCCTGCTCCCACGGCAAATCCATTCACTCCGGCAATGACCGGAGCGCCCATCCGAATCATTCGCGAGATGGCAGAGTGAAGATAAGTCGTCACTTCCTTAATGTAGAGAGGAAGATGGGACCCCTGTTTTACAAACTCCTTCAGGTCTCCCCCTGCACAGAAAAGGTCTCCTTTCCCTGTGATCACCACAGCGTGAATCTCTGGGTCATCATCACATTGAAGGATTGCACTGAGAAGGTCCTTCGAAAACTCGAGGTTGATCGAGTTTGCCGAATCAGGCCGGTGAATGGTGAGGTGAGCAATATGGTCCCTGACCTCAAAAAGAAGCGTGTTAAACTGCATTAAGGCTCTCCCTCCTTATCTTAGGGAATAAAGGAACAATGATAACTTTTATATGGCGTTTGGATTAATTTCCATCAAATGTGTGATGTTCCTTCCTCCGATACCAGGAGGCGGGATCTACCAGATACTCCTCGGTATCCTTGAGAGAGAGATAATGTTCATTCTCTATCTTGACTAACAAGTCGAAAAACTCTCGCTCTTTTGGATCCGAAACACTGTCCCTCAGTTCCGCATAGAACTTTGCCCCCTTGGCTTCAAAATCAATGGCGGTCCTGACCGCCTCAAGGTCATCGGAATCCCCTTTAGAACTTTCATCCACCTTCTTGACCAGGTCAAGAAGGACATCTTTGACAAGGGTGTCCTTTACTTTGAGTGGAACGGTTTCAGGCCATCTCTCCTGTTTTTTCCACTTCTCATGGAGTTGTTTGAGGCGTTCGTAATGTTCCAGTTCATCGTCTGCAATCTGCTGAAACATCTTTTTCCCGAAGGCATTCTTCGTCCTGCTGGCATGGTTTAGATAAAACTCTCGCTCCCTGAGTTCATTGTTCAAAGCCACCTCCAGGGCGCTCAAACGGTCTGTAACAGCCATCATCCTTTCTCCTTTCTTATGAGGATTAAACTTTTACTTTCCATCTTATCCTAATTTCTCATAACCATCAAGGACAACCGGCTTTCCCATTTCCTCGCTTTCTCCACTGGAGAGGGGAGGAGAAGAGGAAATTTTAAAGGTCTTAGGGGTGTCTCTAAGAATCTCAGGCCTTGACCCTTCGGAGTTCCATCACAACAGGATTGAAAGGATCAGGGCAGGCGATGGTCGTTTTATCTTTATCCTCTTCCCAAGGGTATTCACCCCCGTGACGAAGAACCCGCCAAGAAGGAAAGATCGCATAAAATGCAGACGGACAGATGGCTCTGGGATCTCCTGAAAGCCCTAAGAGAAAGTCCTGACTTAAATCAAACTCCTGACCCACAAAATGTCCTGCTGCACAGGTCCCCTTTACCGAAACAATTTTTAAAATCACCTTCTCCGGATTTGCCATAAGGAGTCCTCCTTATTCCCAATTTTCTCCTCAAGGAATTATCAATAGAAATCCATTTCCTGTCAATCTGAATCTGAGGGAGGCTTGAGATGAAAAGGTTAGAGGGGGTATCCCTTTACAAGAAGGATTGGGTAAAATTAAAATATACCCTAAAGGGTCAATGGGGTAAGGGAATTTATAGATTAAAGTTCGGAACAAGAGATGACATCAGATCGGATATTCACTCGGGATTTTATTCTCAGTTTTTTTGCTCAGTTTACATTCTCATCCGTATTCTCCATGATGATCCCAACCCTCCCAATCTATCTTTCAAAAATGAAAGCCAGTGAGTCAGAGATTGGTCTTCTGGTGGGATCACTCAGTGCCTCTTCCCTAATGCTCAGACCTCTGGTGGGAAAGGCCCTTCTAAAAATCCCTGAAAAAAATTTCATGATTGCAGGAGCCCTTATCTTTACCTTCTCTTCCCTGGCCTATCTCTTTGTCCTCCCGTTCTGGCCACTCTTTGCCTTAAGGGTCTTCCAAGGAATTGGACTGGCCTTCTTTTCAACGGCTTCCTTCACCTTCATTGCCAATATTGTCCCTGAAACCCACCGGGGTCAGACCATCAGTTATTTCTATCTTTCCATCAACTTCGCCTTTGCCCTTGCCCCCTACTCGGGGATGCTCCTGATCAACCATTTTAGCTTTCCCGCCAATTTTAAGGTTCTTTTTCTGGCCTACACGGCCTTGTCACTATCCTGTTTCTTTATCACCCTGAAATTGAAAAAAACGTCATGGGTTTTAGAGGCCAATCCTTTTCCAAAGAAAGAATCTCTGTTAAGCCGGGAGGCACTTCGTCCCTCCATCGTTGCTTTTCTGGTCACCGTGAACTGGGGAGCTCTGACCGCTTTTTTCCCCTTGTATGCCCTGAGTCGAGGAGTAAACAACCCGGGCATTTTTTTTGGTGTGTTTGCCTTGACGCTCATTTTAGTTCGTGGATTGGGGGGGAGGATATTGGACTTTTTTGAAAGACAGAAGGTGATCTTGCCCTGTCTTTTTGGTATGATTATTTCGACCATCCTTTTGGCCTTCTCCACCAATCTGACCCTGTTTATTCTGGTGGCGATGATATGGGGAACATCAACCGCCTTTCTCTATCCAACTTTGGTAGCCTACGTCATTGACTGCACAGGCTCCTCCCGGGGACCTGCAATGGGCACTTTTACCGCGCTCACCGACTTAGGAGCGGGCATGGGTTCGGTGGTCATGGGAATTATCCTTGAATTAACCAATTATCCCTTCATGTTTTTCTGTTTAACCCTTACGGGTATCCTTAACCTTCTCTATTTCCTTCTTGCGGTGAGAAAAAAGGAGGTGGATCGATATGCCCATCTATGAGTATCGTTGCGAGGATTGTGGAAAGGTGTCTGAATTTCTTTTAATCAAAACGGATGAACCTTTTACTCCTCAATGTAAACGATGCCAAAGCAAAAGGATGTCACGAATCCTCTCTAAAGTGAGAGTCATTCGTTCCGAAGAGAGCAGATTGGAGAGTCTCGCAGACCCCACGAAATGGAGTGGGCTCGACGAGAAGGACCCCAAAAGCATGGCCAAATGGATGAAGCAAATGGGTAAGGAACTTGGAGAAGAGATGGAGGAAGACCTCGACAGGGCAATCGAAGAGGAGATGGGCTCAGAACCCAATGAAGACTTAGAGGATTAGGTACCTGGGCTTATAATTAAACTCCTTTTTTATATCATTTCAGGCAAAAGAATCCAGCGAAGGCCCCATTTTTTATCCTCCTTCCTCTCAAGACAGACGATACCGCTATAACGAAACATTACCACTCGGGCCTCTTCATTTCCGCAGAGAAGCAGAGAAGCCAACTTCTCAAGGAATGGGAGATGGCCCACCAGCATCAGGTCTTCGGTCTCTTCGGAGATTTGATTGGCCCATGGCTTGACATCATCATTCGGATTAAGGCCCTGTGCAAACAACAGGGAAGATGGCGAAAGGGTTAAGCCCTCGGCGATGATCTTTGCAGTCTGGATCGCCCTTAATTTTCCGCTGTGATAAATCTTAGAAGGACGAATATTTAGTTTTCTCCCTGCAATCGATATTTTTCTGGTCTCCTCCTCTCCCTTTGCAGTAAGCGAACGCTCAGGGTCTTCTGCCTCAGGTTTTGACTCCCCATGCTGGACCAGATAAAGATTCATATCTTTCCCTCCTTGTCTAATAGAATAAGGAATAGGACTCCCCCTGTCCACTCATCCCCAATTATTGTAAAAGGCCTCAAAGCAAGGGGGTTCGCGAAAACGATTGGCATGAATAAAAACTCTTTTTAGAATCAACCCCGGAAGAGCGAGTGGGAACTCCGTCCTCGAGGGCTGGGAAGATAGAGGTTGATAAAAATCTTCTTTACTCGAAAGGACAAAACTCAGAGAGACTTTTGAATCTTTTCAAAGGCCTGGTCCAGAATCTGGACCGCTTGATCAATCTCTCCCTTTTCAATGGTCAAGGGAGGGGTGAGCCGGATGACATTTCCAAAAAGACCGCCCTTTCCAATAAGGAGGCCCTTCTTTTTTGTTATTTCGAAGATTCTCAGGACGAAATCAGGTGCGGGTTCCTTTTTTTCTTTGACCACCTCGATCCCCTGAATTAAACCCATTCCCCGAACTTCACCGATGATCGGATATTTCTCTTTGAGACCTTCTAATCTGTCCCTTAAATATTTTCCCATGAGCTCAGCATTCTTTAGAAGGTTCCTCTTCTCAATCGCCTCGATGGTCGCCTGGACAGCGGAGGCGATCACCGGATTTCCACCAAAGGTAGAGATATAAAGCCCTTTAAAGGAGTCTCCCACCTCAGGGGTGGCCATCGTGATTCCAACGGGTAAACCATTGGCTGCCCCTTTGGCCATGACCATGATATCAGGTTCTACACCCCAATGTTCGATCCCAAACCATTTCCCTCCTGTCCTTCCCCAACCTGTTTGAACCTCATCGCAGATAAAGAGCCCTCCGTACTGTCTGACGATGGAGACCACCTCTTTAAAATATTCCTTGGGTGGAGTGATAAATCCTCCAAGCCCCTGAATGGGTTCGGCAATAAAGGCCGCAGGATGTTTCGATGTGGTGGTCTCGATCAACTCTTTTACATCCTTTGCGCATTGGAGGTCACACTCTGGATATTCCTTTCCAAAGGTGCAACGAAAGCAGTAGGCATTATGGGCATGTTTAATGCCAGGGATGAGGCTTTCGACAAGACGCCAATTCCCCAGTCCTGAAAGATTCATGGCCAAGCAGGAGGCTCCACTGTAACTGTGCCTTAAAGCGATGATTTCATAATGACGGGTATGGAGTTGAGCCATTAAAATGGCGGTCTCTATGGCCTCGGTTCCACTATTCACGAAGAAAGACTTCTGCAGGCGACCTGGAGTAATTTCGGCAAGTCTTTCAGCAAGGGAGACAGTGGGGAGGTTTTGATAGAGGGTAGAAGTATGCTGAAGCCTCTTCATCTGGTTGTAGGTTTTTTGGGTGATCTCCTCGTCACAATGGCCTATGCTAATCGTGACCAGACCTCCAAAAAAATCAAGATATTCCTTCCCCTCAATATCATAAAGGTATTTGCCCCTCCCCCGATCCAAGATCAAAGGCTTTTCGTAATAGGGGGATAAACATGGAACGAAATATTTTTTATACTTCTTGTAGACTTCTCTTTTGTCCATAGGACCATTCCTCTATTAGAATTTTTTGAGATAAAAATTTTTGACATTATAGCCAATCTCTTCGGTTTAATAAAGGGGGAAAGATGGAGATCAAAGGATGGCCAATTCTTCATTGAGTCGGTCTGAGATAAACATGTGACCGGGGGTATGAGTGATACAGAGATCGGGCTTTGCCTTCATGACCACGACTTGAGGAGTAACCCCACAGGCCCAGAAGACAGGGATCTCCCCCTTCTTGACCGTCACCGGGTCTCCAAAGTCGGGCTTCTCTAAATCCCTAATGCCAATCAGGGAAGGATCCCCGATATGAACTGGTGCGCCATGAACCAAGGCATAGCGAGAGGTGATCTGCACAGCCCGGGTCACTTGGTGAGAGGGAATAGGCCTCATTGTCACCACCATAGGCCCATAAAAGATTCCAGAAGATTTGCAAGAGAGATTGGAGACAAACATTGGAACATTCTTTTTCTCCTCGATGTGGCGAACCGGAATCCCTGCCCGAAGCAGGGCCTCTTCAAAAGAAAAACTGCAACCCAATAGAAAGGTGACAAAATCCTTCCTCCATAGGCTCTTAATCTCTTTTACAGTCGTCTCCAATCTGCCTTTTCGATAGAGATTATAACGGGGAATATCCGTTCGAATATCTGCCTCTCGAGATAAAAATTCTGTCATAAATTTACCCGGCTCTAAGACCTCTAAGAGAGGGCAGGGTTTGGGGTTCCTCTGACAGAAGAGGAGAAAGTCAAACGCATATTTTTGTGGAAGGATGACCAGATTGGCCTGGGCATAACCCATCGCAAGCCCTGCAGTGGGTTTGTCCCACTTGTTTTTCCGAATGAGAATCCGGACTTCACTCGGGGAGAGTTGAAAGATGTTCCTCATAGGAGTTAAGTCTTCTTCAGAATATTAGACCTTCCCTTCCTCCATGCAAGCCCCCAAAAGCCAAGAGAAAATTTCTTAAGATGAAAAGGCTATAAACCCAGGAAGGCTTTTTTGACAATTTCGGATTCAAGCAGTTCTTTCCCACTTCCGGTGTGAATGGTTCGGCCGGTTTGAAGGATGTACCCCCGGTTGGCAATCTCCAGTGCCTCCCGGACATTCTGTTCTACCAGAAGGATGGTATAGCCCTCCTCTTTCAATTGCGAAATGGTTTTAAACAATTCTGTAACCAGTTTGGGCATCAACCCCATGGAGGGTTCATCCAGCATAAGCAACTTGGGTCGAATCATCAATCCACGGCCAATGGCGAGCATCTGTTGCTCTCCACCGCTAAGGGTCTCCCCTCTCTGTCTTCGGCGTTCTTTGAGAATGGGGAAGAGGTGATAGACATAATCCAAGTGCTCCCTTACCTCTTTCTCTGAATCTGTTGTGAAGGCACCCAAAAGAAGATTTTCTTCAACGGTCAAAGGCCCGAAGATATGTCGGGCTTCTGGAATATAGACAATCCCCAATCTCACAATCTCAGCAGTGGGTCGACCGGTGATGTCCTTATGGTTAAATTCAATCTTTCCTGCCATCGGATTGACCGCTCCAACGATTGCCTTGAGGATCGTGCTCTTCCCCGCCCCATTGGCCCCCACCATGGCTACCAACTCTCTCTCTCTGATCTCAAAACTCACCTCATGGAGAGCCGGAATTCCTCCGTAATGAACTTTAATCTGATGAACCCTTAGCATATCTCTCCCCCAGGTAGGCCTCAATCACCTTCTCCTCTTTGGCGACCAACTCCGGCGGGCCTTCTGCAATTTTTCGACCTGCAGCCATCACGGTGATGATTTCTGAAATGGTCATGATGAATTCCATGATGTGCTCCGTTAGAAAAAGGGTTAACCTTTTTTCCTCCTTGATCCTCTTCAAGGTCTGGATGATCTCTTTAGTCTCAATAGGGTTCAACCCTGCAGCGATTTCATCCAGCATTAAAAGTTTGGGGTTTGTGGCCAGGGCGCGGCCGAGTTCAATCCTCTTCTGAAGGGCAATTGGAAGTTCGGTGGGAAGGGCATTGGCCTCTTCTCTGAGGGTTAAGAGTTCCATAATCTCATGAGCCCTCCTTCGGGCAACCTGTCGGTCTCGAGTCTGACAGAATGCCCCTACCATTATATTCTCTTCCACCGTAAGATTGGGCAATGTCTTCATTCCTTGAAAGGTCCTGGCAATTCCAATTTTGGCAACGCGGTGGGCTGGCCATCCGGTTATCTCCTCTCCATCGAAAAAGATCTTTCCTCGGGTGGGCCGATAATAGCCTGCAATACAGTTGAAAAGGGTGGTTTTGCCTGCTCCGTTAGGCCCGATGAGACCCATAATTTTCCCCTCTTCTACCTCGAGAGAAATATCCGCATTGGCGATGACCCCTCCAAATTCCTTCACCAGGTTTTTCACTTCTAACAACATCAAGCTACTCTCTCCTTTTCCTTCTCATCCTTTCAATAATTCCCCAGACTCCCTTGGGTTCACGTGCCGCAATCACCATCATGATCACCGCATAAATCATGAAGTCGATGCCCAACCGCTTCCGGGCCCCTAACCACGCTCCCAGGTACATATCAAGAGGAATGAGGAGGGCTGCTCCAATAATCGGTCCCCACATCGACCCAGCTCCTCCAACCATCACGGTCATGGCAATCAAGATGGATAGGTCCAGAGGCATGACAAAGTCAGGGTCAATATAGAGATAGTAGACGGTCATAAAACTCCCACCCACAGCCCCCAGGCCACCAGTGATGGTATAAGCCATGACTTTTGTCCGGTAGACATTGATCCCGAGACTTGCGGCCACATCCTCGTTGTCTCTTACCGCTTGACACTCGTAACCAAGTTTAGACTTTCTAAACCAGTTCATAAATAGGAGTTGAGCGATGAAGAGGAAGAAGATAAAATAGTGGTAATAGATGGGAGAACCGAATTGCATATAGGTAAAGTTGGGAGTGGGTCTAATAGGAATTTCTACCCCTCTTGCCCCACCGGTCCAGTCCCAGAAGACAAAAAGTTCTTTCCAGACCAAGGCCACGCAGAGTGTGGCAATGGCAAAGTAGTGTCCTTTTAGACGGAACATGGGATAAGCCACCCCAAAGGATTCGGCAGCAGCAATAATCATTCCTACCGGGACCGTGAGCCAGAAAGGAACTCCCCACCAGAGCATCATCAGCCCAGTCGCATAGGCTCCAAACCCCACATTTTTAGCCTGTCCAAGGTCAACTTGTCCTCCATAACCGCCAATGAGATTCCACCCTAAGCCAAAGAGGGCAAAGAGAAGAAACTTGATCATCACTGCCCTTCCATAGGCAGACTTCACCACCCAGGGAAAGAGGAGAACGAGGATGAGAAAAATCAGAAAACCAATCCTTTCATAGCGAGGACGGTCTTCGAATGAAAAGAGGTCGGTTAGGAGTTGTCGCATCTCACCATCCAAAAAAGCCTCGAGGTCTAAATACGACGACCAGGAAATAGACCATATAGATAAAAGTGAACTTCAGTTCGCTTACAAGATGTCCACTCAGAACCATAATGAGACCAATAATGATGCCTGCCAAGAACGCCCCGGTGATACTGCCGAATCCTCCTAAGGCCACAATGGCGAAAGCGATCAGGGTAAAGAGCATTCCCACAGTAGGGGTGACGTAATAGAAATGGGCCAGCAGGGAGCCGGCCAGGGCTACCGTGGCCCCACCGATTCCCCAGGCCAGTGCATTCATCCTCTTCGTATCGATCCCCATATATTGGGCAGCCTCTGAATCGATCGAGGTTGCCCTTAGAGCCCTTCCCAGTTTGGTTCTGTAGATCATCCAATAGACAAGTCCAAAAGAGATCAAGCAAACCCCTGCAGAAATAACTTTACTTAGATCAAGCGAGACCCATCCTAATGTAAGAACCTTCCCCACTAAGATTCCAGTTTTAATGGAACGGACATCGGGAGTAAAAATGTACATGGCAAGATACCTGAGGAATAGCATCAGTCCAAAGGTTCCAAAAAGTTGGGCGACCATGGGTCCTCGAAGGATCTGGTGAATCAAAAGATGATAACTTAATATCCCCAGTAAATAACCTGCCATTGCGGCGATGGGTAAGGAGATAAGGGGATCAAGATGGAGAAAGGTAGAGATGAGGAAGGCAATATACATCCCCACCATCAAAAATTCCCCATGGGCGAAATTGACAATGTTCATCACGCCGAAGATCAGTGAGAGACCCAGGGCGATTAGGGCAAAGATCAGCCCCATTAACACGCCATAGATGATCAATTGAACCGTCAGTTCCATAGGACTCAAAAAAAGTAGGGAACGGTTTGAAACCGTTCCCTACGGGAAAAATTACTTCCATCCTGGGAAAGGATAGATTAATTTTGAGGTGGAAGCCTCGAATGGAAAGATGATATGTAACTTTCCCCCCGGGTATCCCTGATATTGATTGATGACTCCTGAACCAAGTTCATTCTGTTGTGTATCCCCTGGGAAGGGGGAACCAAATTTCACTCCCTTCCAGGGCATGATAAGTTCCTTTCCAGGAAGGTTCAGTTCATTAAGGGCCTTTTGAATAGCCTTTGGGCTTGTAGATTTGGCGTTATTGAGAACATGGGCCCAGACCTGAACTCCCACAAAATCCCTGGCAGAGCTTCCTGAAAAGTCATAGCCTGTCATCTTCTTATACATCTCGTTCAATTTTCCTGCAACAGGCTTTATCTTTGCAAGTTCAGGGGAGAAGAGGTCCCGGGTAAGTATTCCATTCACATCAGCTCCTAAGGTTTTGTAAAAGTCAGCCTCAATAAACCCGGCGTCTTGACCCCAGATCAGTTTTGGGCTTGCCTTCATCTCCTTAAGCGTTTTGATAAATAGGATGGCATCCGCTACATAGGGAGCAAACAGAAAAGTAGGGGCGCCCGAAGCAATCAGCCTTCTTGATTCACTCGTTAAATCTGCGGCCTTGTGGGGATACTTGAAGGCCTCTGCGATCTTCCAGCCTCGTTCTTTCGCAAACTTCTCGATCTCTGCGAGAGAGGCTGCTCCCCATTCCGTATTCTCCCCAGCCGCGGCTAATGGCTCCAACTCACTTTTTGGAACTGCCTTGAGCCCGGGGGCCTTTCCTGCCACCAGACCATCCAGGAAATCAAACAGGTCTTTCGTGAACCATGTCTCATGAGGGGTCACCCTCCAGAACCATTTGAATCCCCTCTTGGTGAGGTCCGGAGAGGTAGAGTCAGGATTGATAAAAGGGATTCCTGCCCTTTCGGCCTCTACCGAAGCGGTTTTCGTGACTGCACTCTGATAAGCACCCATAAGGCCCACGACCTTTTCGTCCTCGATCAAACGCTTTGCCTGTTCAGCTCCCCAACCTGGATCTCCCCGGGAATCCGCAAAGATAAGGGTTAATTTGGCTCCACCTAAATTCGGAATACCCTCCCACTTAGCAATGGAGATATCCAACTCAGGATACTTCTTATTGACAATCTCCGCTGCCAGTTCTGCCCCCTCCTTCAGGCTCTTGCCGATCGGGGCAAGGGGACCGGAGAGGGGAAGGATCACACCGATCTTCACCTCCTTGACCTGAGCCAGAAGGGTTGAAGAAACCAACCAACTTAAAGAAATCATTGCGATAAAGATAAGAATCAATCTCCTCTTCATCATAAAAAGCCCTCCTTTCTAAGGATTTCCTTAACCTTTTAACTTTTCGCTCACCTCCTTTTCAAACCGTCTCCTTCGCCAAGTTAGGAATATTCTTATCAATTCCAACTCAAGATGTCAACCTTTTCATTTTTAATTGCCTTGTTCCTCTATAAAGGGTTATATTAAAATAAACATTGAATCCCTTGAAACTGATTTTTTAGTAAATCGACCTTTTCGATGAACAAAAGGAGGAAAGAAGAATGTGGATGAAACCTTTTTCGTTAAACCTTAACTTTAAAACAGGGGATCTCATCCCCCATGATCGAAAAAACATCCGGAGACTTAGCGACATGAGGGGAATGTTTTTTGATACAGAGGCAGAGGCTCAAATTCTTAAAAACGAGGACCCCGTGATTTACTTCTTCAGCGAAAAGATTCTTCCAGAAGAGAACGGTCATCTTCAGATCGCTACGACAACCATTCTTCCTGGTAAGATCGGTGAAGAGTATTTCATGACCAAAGGTCACTATCACCGGAGACCTGATACTTCAGAGGTCTATCTTGGTTTGGAGGGAGAGGGACGCCTTCTCATCCAGACGGAGAAAGGGGATTTCGAATCCCTTGCCATCAACCCTGGGGTGGTTGCCTATATCCCTCCTTACTGGGGACATCGAATGGTCAATACCGGATCCTCGCCCTTTATCTTCTTTGCGGTCTACCCAGGGGACGCAGGCCATAATTATGGCGACATCGAAAAGACAGGTTTTGTGAAGATTCTGGTGGAACGAAATGGAAAGGCGACCCTCATCGATAATCCCAGGTGGGGAAAAAGATGAAACTCGATCTCAAAAAGATATTGAAGGAGTTGGAAGCCTACCGGGTAAAAAAGGCATTGCCCGAACCTAAACAGACAGCCCTCCTGGTGATCGATCTCCAGAACTATTTCTCTCGGATTATTCAACCAGTCTTAGAAAATATCCTGAGGGTGATCCAATTGTGTCGACAAAGAGGAATCCTTATCCTCTTTACTCAGCATGGCCATATCCATCCAGAGTCTGATGGAGGAGAACTTATCGACTGGTGGGGAGAAGTCATCGTAAGGGGGACAGAAGATTGGAAATTGATTCAAGAAGTAAAAGTCGAACCAGGGGAGATTATCCTTCCCAAAAAACATTATAGCGCCTTTCTGGAAACAGAACTCAACTCGATGCTTCAATCCAAGGGAATTAAGGATTTAATCATCTCTGGGGTGATGACCAACCTCTGTTGTGAAACCACGGCCCGAGATGCCTTTATGCGCAATTACAGGGTCTTTTTCCTGATCGATGGGACAGCCACCGGAAGAAGTGACCATCACCTGGCCACCTTAAAGAATTTAGGCTATGGGTTTGCTTACCTCCTTACCTGCCAGGACCTGATCAAGGCCTTAAAATAAGGGCATGAGAAAAAAAAGAATCAAGAGATTAGTGGCAGGGAGTTGAACTAATCTGAATCCCTGAGATTTTTTCGAAAAAGGTGACGATGCTTGAATGGTCCTCTTCCCCTTTACCCTCCTGGACCAGGGAGGTGAGGATCTGTTGAACGAAACTGGTAAGAAACATGGGAAGGCCCAAATCACTTGCGGTGGCCAGGGCATTCTGGATATCTTTTAGGTGAAGACGGATCTTAAATCCTGGTTTAAAATTCCTCTCAAGGACCATAGGGATCTTGGTCTCCATGACCTGGCTTCCTGCGAGCCCGGCCCGAATCGCCTGATAGATTACCTGGGGGTTAAGACCTGCTTTGACCCCGAGGCTGAAGGCCTCTCCCAAGGTGGCGATATTAAGAGCAACAATGATCTGATTGACCAATTTGACATAGCCTCCCGAACCGATCTCCCCAACATAGACGATGCTCTTCCCAAGGGCATTAAAAATTTCCAAACACTCTTTAAAGACTCTCTCTTCTCCACCCACCATAATGGCCAACGTTCCTTGAATCGCTCCTATCTCTCCTCCACTGACAGGGGCATCAAGCATCTCCACCCCTTTCTCTTTTAACGCTCTTGCAATCTCTTTGGTGACAAGGGGATTAATAGAACTCATATCGATAACGACTGAACCCGCTCGGATTCCATGAATCACCCCTTCGCTTCCCAACAGGACCTCCCTTACCTCTCGAGAATCGAGAAGCATGGTGAGGATGACCTCGGAGCATTCTCCCACTTCCTTAGGAGAATTTGCAGCGAATGCCTTTTCTCTGACCAATTCTTCCATCGGGGCTTTACTCCGGTTATAGACGACCAGAGGAAACCCTGCTCTCAGAAGATTTCTGGCCATGGGTTTTCCCATGATTCCCAGTCCAATAAACCCAATTCTTCTCTTCATCCAAATCCTCCCCTTCTTTCTTAAGAATTCCAAAATTAAAAAAGATCCATCCCGGATATAAGAAATGGACTTTCCAATAATATTTCATCAAACCTTAGTCTCTTTATGAATAAAATTAGGTAGAAAATCTCAACCAAGTTACTCATGGGCAGTGGTTCTAAATCCGAAGCACGAAATCCCAAATTCGAAACAATTCCTAATGATTGAATTTTAAATGTTTCAAACAAAAAAGTTTAGGAAATTTGAATTTCGGTAATTTGAATTTGTTTCGGATTTCGATATTCAAATTTCGAATTTAAAAAACTTCAACCCCTTTTTGGTTCCAGCGATGCCGGGTTAGGTATTGGATAAAAGGTAGGCTAAGTTGTCTAATACGTGGGTGAAAAAGACATCTTTTACGACAAATCCCTCCGGGACAGAGATCTGAACTGGAGCAAAATTTAGAATCCCCCTTATCTCTGCCTCCACCAACAGGTCTACTACTTTTTGAGCCTCTGATGGAGGGGTTGTGACCAGTGCAATTTCAATCCCCCTCTCCTTAGCCACTTCTTTGATTCGATTAATATGGAGAATTTCCACAGGCTTTCCCAACTTCTCGGAAACCCTTCCGATCACTTTGGGGGGATTGATATCAAAGGCTGCAACAATTTTATAATTCTGTTTTAGAAAGTCTTTATAAGAAAGGAGGGCAGAACCCAAATCGCCAATGCCGATGACTGCCATTCTCCACTCCTTGTTCAGTCCTAATATCCGTTTAATATCCTGCAAAAGGTCCTTGACATAATATCCAACCCCACGGATTCCAAACTCCCCAAAATAGGCCAGATCTTTTCTCACCTGAGCTGCATTGACCATACATTTGTTGGCAAGAAGGGCAGAAGAAACAACCTTTTCTCCCTTTTCATTCATCTCTTCTAAGCACCTCGAATATCTGGACAGTCTCCTAATGGTTGCTTCGGGAATCTTAGTATATTTCAATTTTGTGACTCCTTTCACAAATTTCAATTGAATATTTATTAAATAATTATTTATTTGTCAAGTCTTTAATCATTGAAGTCTCTTTTTTTTCGTGATGGGATTAAGCCAGCATATCTCGTAAATTCCTTCCGACGCCTTTTCCAATAAGCATCCCATTCTCCATTGAGTTTTACCCATCTTCGAGAAGTCTCAACTTGAGAAGAGGATTAGGATTCCTTCGATACCAACTCATTCCTCGCTTCTTAAACCTCCGGGCCACTGTGATATCTGTTGTCTTCTCCACCGGACCAGACCCGTAACCCTGAACCTTCGGGATATTCGCAATCCAATCGAGGTTTTTTCTCACGTAGTTCATCACCTCAATGATCCTCCTCTCCTCACCTGTCTTCACCCTGGCCCCTTCCATCATTAATCGCCGAAGAATCTCCGATCCCTTACCCTAAGGAGCTAAAACCTTTAAAGACTCCACAAACTCTCCCCTCTCATTCCCTAATGCCCTCTTCAACCTCCTCTCCAAATGCCACATATTCAAAACTCCATTCGCCTCTGGGAAATAACTCTCCTTCGATCTAAGAATCCAACTCGTTCATCTGCAATACAAAAGACCTTCTTGGCTTTCAACACCCCCTGCTTCACACACTCCAAAAAGAACTTCTCTCCAAAGACCTCTGCCCCTTCAATCTCTTCCATCACCCTCCTAAGCACCCCCTAAAATACTTCCTCTCGCAACCTCAATAACTCCTCCTCCACCCAGCGGACATCTGCCTGCTTTAATGATATCTTAAGTTCGAAGGATTATCTTATTTCCTTCATAGCTCCCCTCCTGTGATCTATTTGGTTTCTAAGCGATTACAATATTAAGGTAAGCCTTCTTATTTTTCATCACGGAATTGGGGATGCCTCCTTCACAAATGAATATTGACCTATTTTTAGACTCCATATTGGAAAACAACTTTCTTAAATTATTAGTCTTTTTAAATAATTGGGAAAATCATTACCCTCTTTAACTGTTTTATAAGACCCACCATGAGGGGACCTATAATTGACAGGCGAGAAACTATCAGTCATAATTAAAAAAATAGCTAGGGGAGCCCATGAGGGCTGAGAGTCTCTACTCCATGGAGTAGGGAGACCCTTTGAACCTGTTTGGGTAATTCCAGCGTAGGGAAGCGGAAAATTTAACCAAAGCCGTAATACCTCCATTGGAATTACGGCTTTTTGATTTTTAAAATTCCATTTAGGAGGAACAAAGTGCTTGACGAAAAGATGATCACCGAAGCCATCATTGAACGATACTTCCAGAAATTGAGAGAAAACCTTTCAATCGATGTGGCGGTTGTGGGAGGGGGGCCATCGGGGTTGGTTTGCTCATACTTTATCGCCAAAAGTGGATTTAAGGTTTCCCTCTTTGAAAGGAAACTTTCCATCGGAGGAGGAATGTGGGGGGGAGGGATGATGTTTAACGAGATCGTTGTCCAGAAAGAAGGGAGAAGGATCCTCGATGAGTTTGAGATCCGTTCCCACCCCTATGGGGAGGACTATTTTACGGCTGATTCCATTGAAGCCGCCTCTTCCCTTTGTTCCAAAACGGTCAAATCTGGAGTCACCATATTTAATCTCATCAGCGCTGAAGATCTCCTCCTTAAACAGAATCGTGTCGCAGGGCTTGTTCTTAACTGGACAGCGGTCGAGATGGCCAATCTTCATGTAGACCCCTTGACTGTCCAATCTAAGTTTGTGGTCGATGCGACAGGCCATGCCACAGAGGTGGTCGCCATCTTACAGAAGAAGAATGAGGTTCGACTCTTCACAGAGACCGGAAAGATTGTGGGGGAAAAGTCGTTATGGGCTGAGGCCGCAGAGAGGGATACAATGAATAATACCCGAGAAGTCTATCCAGGCCTTTATGTTACAGGGATGGCAGCCAATGCTACCTTTGGTTCCTATCGGATGGGACCGATCTTTGGGGGGATGCTTCTCTCGGGAGAAAAGGCAGCTTCTTTAATCGTAGAAGAGTTAAGGAGAATGAAATGAAGAGAGTGCTCACCATTGCGGGCTCTGACTCTGGGGGTGGAGCGGGAATTCAGGCGGACCTAAAAACCATTACCCTATTAGGGGAATATGGGATGAGTGTTTTGACTGGCCTTACTGCCCAGAATACAAGGGGAGTCTATGCCATTCATGAAATCCCTCCCCCATTTGTGGAGAAACAGATAGAGGTGGTTCTTTCTGACATCGGGGTCGATGCAGTCAAGACAGGAATGCTGGTCAACGGGGAGATCATCGGGGTCGTGGCTAAAAAGATTCTCCAGTATGGAATAGAAAAAGTTGTGGTAGATCCAGTGATGGTTGCGAAGAGTGGTACGCTCCTTCTTCGAGAGGATGGATGTGAGGCCTTGATCAAGGAATTGATTCCTCTTGCAATGGTGGTAACCCCGAACCTGATGGAGGCCTCTGTCCTCACCCGATCAAAGGTCAGTAACCTTGAAGAGATGAAGAGGGCGGCCCACAAGATCTATCAGTTTGGGCCAAAGTATGTTCTGGTCAAAGGTGGACACCTGAAGGGAAGGGCCGTTGATGTTCTTTTTGACGGGAAGAGATTTATTGAGATTGGGGCTCAACGGATCGAGTCGAAAAATACCCATGGGACAGGTTGTACTTTTGCCTCAGCCATTGCCACGTTTCTCGCTAAGGGAGAAGAGGTTTTAGAGGCAGTCAGAAGGGCAAAGGACTTCATTACGTTAGCCATCCGCTCCGGTTTGAGAATTGGGAAAGGAAATGGTCCCACCAACCCCACTGCTTATCTCTTCAAAGAGATGGAACGGTATCGGGTGATTCAGGAGTTGAAGAAGGCCATGGAGATTTTAAAAGGGGAAAGGGTGGGATACCTCATTCCAGAAGTCTCCTCCAACTTGGGCTATGCCCTTCCTTTTGCTGAGACCTTGGAAGATGTGGCTGCCTTTCCAGGGAGGATCATTCGGTTTAAAGATTCAATTCTGACCCAGAGTGCCCCCGAGTTTGGGGCCTCCAAACACATTGCCAGAATTATTTTAACCCTCATGAAGTTCGATCCGGAATATCGTTCAGGCATGAATATCCGATATTCAAAGGAGAATGTGGAGAAGTTTAGGGAGAAGGGTTTTACGGTGAGTCATTTCAATCGGAGGTTTGAACCAAAGAGGATCAAGGAAAAGGAGGGTTCTTCCCTTGAGTGGGGCGTCGGTGAGGTTTTGAAAAAGACGAAGAGAATTCCTGACATGATCTATGACCAAGGGGACGTTGGAAAGGAACCCATGATCCGAGTCCTGGGAAGAGACCCAATGGAGGTTGTTGGGAAGATACTGAAGGCAGTGGGGAGTGATCTGAGTATTTAAACCGGCGAGAGGATCCGTTCACGCTCTTGGAGGTTTTTGGAGATGACCCAGAAGACGGAAGCGCAAAAAGGAATCGTGACTAAAGAGATGGAGATCGTTGCCCGACAGGAGGGGATCTCTGTGGACTGGCTTAGAGAGAAGGTTGCATTGGGCCGGATTGTGATCCCTGTCAATCGAAATCACCATGGGGTAACCCCTTTGGGCATCGGCGAGGGCCTACGGATCAAGGTGAATACAAATCTCGGAACCTCCCAGGATCACGTGGACCTGGAAGAGGAGTTAAAAAAACTCGAAGTGGCCATTCAGTCAGGAACGGATACGGTTATGGACCTGAGCACCGGTGGAGAGATTGATGCCATTCGAAGGGAGATCATCCGTCATTCCACCGTTCCCGTAGGGACGGTTCCCATTTATGAGGCAGCCATTGAAGCGGTCAGAAAGAGAAAAGCCCTTTCAAACATGACGGTGGAAGATATTTTCGAAGTCATTGAGCGTCAGGCAGAAGAAGGAGTTGATTTTATGACCCTTCACTGCGGGGTGACGCGTCAGTCTGTGGAGAGGTTGAAGCGGAGCCGAAGGATCATGGGGGTTGTCAGTCGGGGAGGATCTTTTCTCATTGAATGGATGATTTATAATGGAAGGGAAAACCCACTTTATGAATATTATGATCGAATCTTAGAGGTGGCGAAACAATATGATGTTACCCTGAGTCTTGGAGATGGATTGAGGCCAGGGTGTCTTGCGGATGCCACTGATCGAGCCCAGATTGAAGAGACGATCCTTTTGGGAGAACTTACGGAAAGGGCATGGGCACAAGGTGTCCAGGTGATGATCGAGGGGCCTGGTCATGTCCCCCTTGACCAGATCGAAGCCAACGTCCTTTTGGAGAAAAAATTATGTAAGGGCGCTCCCTTCTATGTGCTTGGACCTTTGGTCACCGACATTTCTCCAGGATACGATCATATCACCTGCGCTATAGGAGGTGCCATCGCAGGCCTGGCGGGAGCCGATTTCCTCTGCTATGTCACCCCCTCTGAACATCTTAAACTCCCTTCTATCGAGGATGTAAGAGAAGGTGTGATTGCTACCCGAATTGCAGGCCATGCTGCTGACATCGCCAGGGGAAACTCAAAGGCGATTCAGCAGGATTGGGAGATGTCGAAGGCCCGAAGGGCTTTTGATTGGGAAAAACAGATCCGTCTCTCCATCGACCCCGAGAAGGCGAGGCGTTATCGAGAAGAAGGGAAATCCAGAACCGAAGATGTCTGCACCATGTGTGGAGAGTTCTGCGCCATCAAAAGGGTGAAGGACTTTTTTGAAACAACCTAAACTAAAGAGCCCCGATAAAACTTCTAAGAAAAACATTCCAAAGACAACGATAAAATTATCGATTCAAAAGAGGCAGGGAGGAAAGGGTTCAGATCCGTTAGAATTAACCGCAGGGTGAGGGTCCGAGGGGTATCAATGGTTAAAGGGGAGAAGGCTCATCTCTAAAAAAAATCTTGACAAATCGAAAATTAAAAGCGATAAATAATTTAATAAGAATTTTTGGGAAGGGGGTGATAAGATTATGACCTGTGGGATGAAGCACCCGAAGCCAAAGAAGAAGACAACGAAGAAAGCCACCTCTAAGAAGAAGTAATTTAGATTCTTGTTCAATCAAAGGCTTTGAAAAATGCGTTTATTTTTTTCTTGACAATAAAAGGGATTTTTGTTATCCCTTTTCACTGTATTCTATTTTATGTTTTAAACAATGGGGGTGGAAGTTAATTAGATGAAAGGAGGTGAAGCGTAATGAGGAAATGGGTGAGTATCTTTTTGGCATTGGCGATGTTGGCAGTATTTTCAATGGGATGTGGAGTTGCCAAGGACGCAAAGATTAAGTGTCCAAAATGTGGAGCCGTCTTCACCGTGGATGAAGGCTTAGCCGAAATCCAGAAGAAAGGGTGGTAATCCTGGTTCATTAAAGCAACTGACCCCTACCTCTAGAGGAACGGAAACAGATTAAAAAGGGAAGAGTGATATCCTCTTCCCTTTTTATTTTTAAGACGCTTAAGATCAAACGGTGAAACTGAATAAATCTTTTCGTGAGTTGACAGGGTTAAGGGTCGTCGTTTAAATTTCTATAGAGGGATTGAGCCAAATGCGAAGCGGTTTTTTTCTTTTATTAATGATCGTAATGATCCTCCCTGAAGGAGCCTATTGTGGCTCTCCCTTGCAGGAACGTGTCCCTTCGTGTCGTTCTTTTGGGGTTCAGATATTTCAGGAGAGAAGAGAGGCTCCGAATTTTTCCCTCACCTCTCTCGAGGGGAAAGTTGTCTGTCTCAACGATCTAAGAGGAAAACCAGTGGTGTTGGTCTTTTGGGCAACTTGGTGCGAAACCTGTATGGATGAGCTTCCCTCTCTGGAGAGGTTCTTCTCCAGAAGAAGGGAACAAATGCAGGTTCTCTTGGTCACCATTGATGGAGAAAGAAAGAGGGCCGTTCAAAAGATTATAAGAGAAAAAGGCATCACCTTTCCTGTCGCTTTAATTCTAAAAGAGAAGGTCATGGATCACTATGGGGTCCGAGGATGGGTTCCCCAGATCTTCCTCATTGATAAGGAAGGGGTTTTGTTGGGAAAGATCATGGGACCAAGGGATTGGAGTTCCCCTCAGGCAGGGGCCTGTATAGGAGAGATTTTTGCTCTCCCCTGAAAAGAGAGAGTTAAGGAGAAGAGAAGAAAGGAATTTCTGTAAAGGTGTTCTCCCGATTTAAGATCGCTGAAAAGACCTTCCCGCCTAAGTAGGTTGGGATCTTTTGAGAGAGTTCTCCAATGATCTCTTCTGCCCGTTCCTTTCCCACTTCACCCAAAACATCGATCGGGATGAAGATATTTTTTGTCTTTTCAGTCACCCTATCCTTTTCACATTGACGCCAGACCCAATTTCGGGTCAAGACCTCTTGATCATCCCGATAGACCAGTTCTCCTTTTGGAACGATCGTCTTTTCACCCCCTCCCATTGGGGTAAAGGGTTCCCATCCTTCTGCGAATCGAAGATAGATATTGCCCTGAAGGGTATCGAGGTCATGCCCCCCCATCGGGACCAGATATTTGAGGGAGATGGAGTTGTAAAGGTCCACCAGGGGGTTAATTCTTGGGAAGGGGTCTCCTTTCAAAATCCTTCTTGCCATGGCTTCGATTGAGCATGGAAATTTACTTCCGGAGATTCCCAATTTTGAAAAGGCAGTTCTCCAAGGCTTAATCCTTGGATGATCTTGGGCCCGATCGCCAATGAAATTTTTTCTCATCTCCTCAAGGGTTTGACTTAGAAGATCTTCAATGTCTTTAGAAGGGTGGGTATTGTTTAATCCCACTGCAACGACCATTCCAATGGTGAGGTCAGGTAAGATATCGAACAGTTCTTTTTGAATGGAAAAAATCATTCTGCCCCCTGTTTTTCTCACTAACACCCCACGGATTTAATGTCAACCCTTCTTCTGTCCTTCATCTCTTTTCTTTAAGGGAGACGAGAGGAAAACCCCATTAAATTTTCCTTGTAAGTTTTTGTCCGGTATGTTATTTTGAACCAGATTTTTAAATTCTGTGATTGGGAGATATTTTCTTGCTCCACCTCAAAAGGGTTGACCTCCTGATAGACCAGTTTCCTACCCGAGATCATTATCCATTCAACATGGATATTCTTCAAAGAACCCAGAGGCTTGAATTTCACTCATCGGTTACCTTTTTTATTGGCGAGAATGGATCGGGGAAATCCACCCTTCTGGAGGCGTTGGCGAGAAGGTGTCAAATCCACATCTGGAGTGGAGTGGAGTATAGCCGGGCTGAACCCAATCCCTATGAGGGGATGCTTTTTCTCTATCTCCAAGTCGAATGGAGAGATGGGATTGTTCCAGGATCGTTTTTCTCTTCTCAGATTTTTCGAAATTTTGCTCAACTGGTGGATATGTGGGAGGCCGATAATCCTGGGCAGATTGACTATTTTGGTGGAAAATCACTACTTACCCAGTCCCATGGGCAATCGTTGATGTCTTTTTTTAAATCCCGTTATAAAATCAGGGGGCTCTATCTCTTAGATGAACCTGAGACAGCCCTTTCCCCCAAAAGCCAGTTAGAACTTCTTCAACTTCTTCATGAGATGGGCACCCGGGGAGAGGCCCAGTTCATCATTGCTACTCATTCCCCAATTCTATTGGCCTGCCCAGAAGCCATCATCTACAGTTTCGATCACATCCCTCCAAAGACGATCCCTTACGAAGATACCGAGCATTACAAGATCTATAAGGACTTTATGAATAACCCTAAGGGGTCCTTCAAAAGAGGGTGAGGATTTCTTGAGACCTCCACTATCTTAAAAATGGCAACTTGCTTTTACATCTTCTACAGAAATCAACTCCCTTTCTATCGGTATCCCTAAGGCTGTTTGAAAAAAACATCACACAATGAGAATCTCTGCAGTGGCCCAACCCATAGGTGTGACCCAATTCATGGACCGCTTCGGTTAAAGCCCTCTTTTCGAAAAGGGGTGGGTCTTCAGGGAGATGATAAAACTCCTGTCTCAGGCGAGTCAGTGAGATCACGGCCACTCTTTCGCTTGCCTCTCCAAAAACAAAATTTAACTCAGGGACATAGAGGTCCCGGTCGACCACTCCTAATACTTTTTCATAAGGGGTAAACTCCTTTTGTTCCATGAGGGTCCTTAGGATCTTGGTCGAGAGATATTGATTTCTCTTTTTATGATAGGCATCCTCAGGGACTGGCAATTCCTTTCCGATGGATACTTCTTGATTAAAAACTTTAGGGAGGCCGTTCCTTAACCTTTCAAGGATTCTTTGTTCAACCTTCCCAACGGGTACCAAAAGGATTCCCATCTTTCGATTCCCCTCCAGTGAAAAAACCCCAGGGATGAAAAAGAGGCTCATTCCTATAAGGATAAGAATCATACCCCTCTTTGGTCTTTTCATCATAGTAAATTTTGTAAGTGGAACCCTCCTTGGTCTTAACCTTAAAGACCCTTTTCCTTGATTGGTCCCTTAGGGCTTCTTCAATCTAACTCCCTACGATTTCAATGACCTCGATTCTTTTTCCCTTTAGGATCAATTCTCGAGGCTTCTCTTCTTCCCGATATAAACTGAATAGCATAAAACTTTAATCTTTTGGCCCGCCATCTTCTAAGAGGAATTCCCTTTTCCGAATTCTTTTAAGATCTCCCATAGGAGAGAATCCCTGTTTCTCTTTGAGATTTCAAAGAGGACGACGTCTTGTCTTTTTTTGACTTCTTCAATCAGACCGGTTCCCTTGAGGGCAATCGTGGCAATCACCCCTTTTTCAGAATCAAGAATCTCTTTCAAAAGTTTTTTAAAGGTATTGGAGAAACATTCCATTTTTCCAATTTCGTCCAAGATGATCAGATGGGTTTCGGGGTTGAAAAAGGAAATCGTGTTCAGAAAAGCCTCAAACCCTCTTACATCCACTTTATATTTTCCCACTCGATGAGGACCCTTAAAGTCGACATGGGAAAGTATCCCTTTTGCTCCTTCAAGGCTGACTAATTCAAACCCTTTTCTTCCCCCTTCCTCCCTGATCTCTTCGGTAAAAAATCCTACTGGATGAAGGGCTTCCAGCCTTTTTGAGAGATGTCTAATCAGGGTGGTCTTCCCTACCCCAGGAGGTCCTGTAATAAGGATATTCTTTTTTCTTGGGACCATTAAGACGATCCCCCTTCCTCGGGTTTGGGACTTTCAAGTTGAGGGGATTCTATTTCCTCTAAGATTTCCCCATATTCAGGATGTACAATCCCTCGTTGGACCATGATTCCGTAGATGAGATGGGAACGATGAATCACATATTTCTGGTCCGAGGTGGGATAATATCTCCTTGGGTTCGGTAGGACAGAGGCCAATCTGGCTGCTTCCACAGGGTTTAACTCCGAGGAAGGTTTCCCATAATAGTGTCTGGAGGCTGCCTCTATCCCAAATATTCCTTCTCCCCATTCTACCACATTGAGATAGAGTTCAAGAATTCTCTTTTTAGAGAGAACCCGTTCCATTCTCCAGGTAATGAGAGCCTCTCTCAATTTTCTCAAAAGACTTTTTCGCGGGGAGAGAAAGAGGTTTCGAGCAAGCTGTTGGGAGATTGTGCTCCCACCAAATTTGAGTTTCTTAGTCTTTAAATCCTTTTCAATTGCCTTCTGGATGGCTTCGTAGTCAAAACCTTCATGGCTCCAGAACTTGTCATCTTCAGCAATGAGGACTGCCTTGATGAGGTAAGGAGAGATTCGATAGAGAGGAACCCATACCTGGTGGATCCTGAATCTTTTCCCTTTCTCCCTTGCCTCCTTTTCTCGATACTCCATGAAGGCCGTTTTTCGAGGATTCTCTTTTTTAAACTTCGAAAGGTCCGGCATCCATAATAGATAGAGAAGGATAGGAAGGATAAGAAAAACCAATAAAAGAATTAACAGGGTGGGATGACGCTTAAACATCACCATTGAAAAATTCGGAATCCTAAACCAGGTTAAATTTTTATGGGTGTAATCAGAATTGAGCCCTTATCCTCTCACAAAAGGGTTGTGTCTTCGTTCATATTGAATGGTAGAAGTGGGGGTTGGACCATAATTATGGCCAGGGAAGACCACCGTCTCTCCCGGGAGAGTAAAAAGTTTTTTTCTTATGGAGGCTTCCAAGACATCCCATGAGCTTCCAGGAAAGTCTGTTCTTCCCACTGAGCCCACAAAGAGGCAGTCCCCTGTAAAGACCATTCCATCCATATAGAGGGATATCCCTCCTGGAGAGTGGCCTGGAGTGTGGATGACCTGAAGTTCCACCCTGCCTACTCGAATGATATCCCCTTGTCGGACAAGGATATCCGCAGGGGGGGAGGGTGTGGCGTTAAACATCTCGAGCAGATAGTCTGGAGTACGAACCAGATGGCCTGCCTCCTCCTCATGAATGAGGATCTGGGCTCCGGTCTTCTTCTTCATCTCGGCATTTCCCATGATATGATCTACATGGGAATGGGTGTTGACAATATACCTGATTTTATTCAACCCGTTTCGTTTGGCTTCCTTTAAGATGCGATCCGTCTCATCTGCAGGATCGATGACCAAACCTTCCCCGATCTCCTCATCTCCCACCAAATAACAGAAGACCGCAAAATTTCCGACCTCATACTGTTTCACAATCATGACTTCCTCCATGTTGATCCATCTTGTTAATACTATAATTCATGGACTTCTGATCTTCAACTTTTTTCTTAAGAAGGAGGTTTCCTCTGAGGGAAAGAGTTCTCTTTCCATTAAGGTTAAGGTATAGTATATTTAGAAAGATTAGATCGGTTTGATCGCTTAGGGTTAGGAGGAGAAGATGGACGAGGAACAGATGGCCAAATTAATTCGTAAGAGGTTGAAGTTGGAGGACCAGGAATGGGCCCTCATTGAGAAAAATCCAAAATTTCAACGTCTGTTTAAGAATGCCTTAGAGGCCTCCAAATATCGGTTGGTCGCTGAGGTGATTGAATCGAAAGGGTGTCATTCGGGACATGTCGTGGGGCAAAGGCTGATTTTTGATAATTCGGGAAACCTCCTTACCAGGGAGAATCCGGATCGCGTGTGCTCTTTCCTGATGCCCAATTTGACCGTTTTGATCAATGCCTTTTTTGAGAATATGATGAATGGACGGGATCCCAACGAGGTCATGTTCAATACGACAGGTTGTTTTGATACTGGTCCTGTTTGTGGGGGATGGGGGCATGTCGTTGTGAGAATGATGGCAGAGTTAAAATCTTAAAGAGCGGAGGGGTTTTTACTGGCCCTATTTGTGAATCTTTTCTTCTTGAAATTTTATTTTTTTCCATCATAATAATGCAAACGAAGTAAATATTGGGACCGTCATTGCGAGCCCGGAGGGCGTGGCAATCTCGGCGTTTATTAGCATTGCCTCGTCGCTCTGCTCCTCACAATGACACATGACTTATATGTCGTTTGTAATAGTTCACAATGCATGGGTATTTTGGGAAGAAACAAGTTATGGGTCCAATTTGATTAGAGGAAGGAGGGATGAGGATGAAACTGGAAAGGTTTGAAGGATGCTGGACAGCCATGGTGACCCCATTTGACCGAAAAGGAGAGGTAGATTATGAGGGTCTGGAGAAGAACATTCAATTTCTCATCGAGAATGGATCCAATCTTGTTCCCACAGGAACGACAGGGGAATCTCCTACCCTTGATTGGAAGGAGCATGATCGGGTAATCACCAAGACGGTTAAGTTGGCAAAAGGGAAGGCCTTTGTCATTGCAGGAACAGGTTCAAACTCTACCAAGGAGGCGCTCCGTGGAAGCAAGCATGCCATAGAGGTTGGAGCCCAAGGGGTATTGCTGGTCGATTGCTATTACAATGGTCCCTCCTCCCTGGAGTTAAGAACCCAGTATTATGAGGTGATTGCCAAGGCTTTCCGTAAGGCTTTTGTCGTTCCCTATGTGATCCCTGGAAGAACTGGAACAAAACTGGAGGTCGAAGACCTGGCCATTCTTCACCGTAAATTTAGGAATGTGAGGGCTGTAAAGGAGGCCACCGGGGATCTTGAACGAATGGCCAAAACGAGGACCCTCTGCGGGGAGGATTTCGACATTCTTTCCGGTGATGACGACAAGACTTTTGAAATGATGACTCGCCAAGACATCCGTGCTTCAGGGGTGATCTCCGTGATGTCCAATATTGTCCCAGGACCAATCAACGAAATGGTAAAAGCAATTTTAAGGGGAGAGATGGAGAGGGCTAACTCTTTAAAAGAGGTGCTGGATCCTCTCTTTAAAGTGGTTACCGTGAATACTGTGGAGTCCTATGAAGGATTCGATGTCCCTTGCAAGTTTAGAAATCCGTTAGCCATTAAGACTATGATGAAAGGGCTTGGGCTCCCTTCTGGGCCTTGCCGTTCCCCCCTCGGGAAGATGACTCCTAAGGGGATCGAGGTCGTCCGAAATGCCTTAAAAACAGTTTATGAAAAGGATAAGGAGGTCCTGAGACCTCTTCAAGAATTTTATAAAGTGAATGTCGAAGAAAGAATTATGAACGACCGTTACTGGAAATAGAAAATAAATCAAAAAGGCAGGGCCTGTTCCCATTTAGGGAACAGGCCCTCATTATTAGAAGTTGGGAATGAAGAAGAGGAAGGCCAGGGAGGTGATGATAAAGTAGACAAAGAAGACCATGAGCAACCAGCCCATAATGTCTCTGAAATTTAGTTTCACCACAGCCAGCATGGCAATCGCCCAGAAAGGCTGAATCATGTCGGTCAACATATCTGACCAGGCATAGGTCACCACCGTCGTCCCCATTCCAACCCCCAACTGTTTGGCTGCCGGAATGATGTATGGGGAAACCACGGCCCATTCACTCCCCCCCGATGGAATCAGGTAATTGAGGAGGCCACCATACCAGTAGATGAAAAGTGGGAAGGTTTGTGGATTCGAGATCGCTACAAAGGCATTGGTAAATGCCTGGGAGAGCATGGTGAATTTGAAGAGCCCGAAGATTCCAGCATAGAAGGGGAATTGAATAACAATCCCCCAGACGGCCTTGCCGGCATCTTCGGTAGCCTTTATAAAAGACCAGGGTCTCCAGTGAAAAAGGATACCTAACATGAGCATGGTGAAATTCACAGAATCAAGCGTTAATCCCTTTCCGATGCCTTTTGTTGAAAAGTGCCAGATGATCCAGATAATCCCTCCAATGAACACAATGATATTGAACCCGGGCCACCAGTTCATCCAGTCCGAAGCGCTCCCGTATTTCTCAGGTTTTGGTGGGGCTTCATAAAGCTTGAGTTTCTCCATCAACTCTGGTTTAACAACAAAAGCTCTCTCAGGCCGGGGGTGCATCAGGGCCATCAAAATAGTGACAACACCCACAATGATAATGGTCAGAATGATGTTAAAGGGGTGAAAAATAGTATTCGTAGTGGGGATCACCGTATCCAGAAGTTTCGCCTTGATTAAGAAATTATCAGGAGTGGCAACCAGCAAAGTGGCGGAACCCGAAAGCCCTGAGTGCCAGGTGCACCCCAGTCCTAAATAGGCCGCTGCGACAAGAAGTCGGTAATCGACTTTTGGATTTCTTCTAACAATGAAGAGAGCAAACATGGCACTTGCGATTAAACTTAATCCCCAGTTAAGCCAGGCTATGATCATGGAGAAGAGAGACATCGCAACAATGGCCTGATAGGGTTTTTGGGGGTTAGACCATCCGGAAAGTCCATCTAATAATCTTCTTACAGGCGGAGAACAAGCCAGGATGTAACCTGTCATCATGATCAGACACATCTGCATCGCAAATGAAAGCAAGGCCCAAAAACCATTTCCCCATGCTTTCACTGACTCAAAAGCCCTTTCGCCAATTCCCACCTCTGGCTTAAATCCCCAGATGAGGGCTAAGACAAAAGTGACAATACTCAGTATAATCACAATAACGAAAGCATCAGGAATCCAACGTTCTGTCCAGCGGGTAAGCGAATCACCCCAATCCTTGAGGAACTCAAAGGCTCCACGAACTTCTTCTTTCTTTTTCTCGTTCATCATGGCCCCTCCTTTCTTAGGATAAAGGTATTAGGGAAAATAGAAATTCATTAAGGTAGATTTGACTGGAGGTAATAAACTTATCACCCCCTTTCTTATGAGAAAAGAAAGTTTTTGGAAGGCTTGAAAAAACGAAGCACCAGAATCCGTAACTTCTAAAAAACTCGTATCAAAAAAGGCCCCTCTTGTCAAGCAGAATTTACTCAGTGAGAAGTTATCCAACACCTTTTTCTCATTGACTTTTTTTGAAATTATGTTAACATCATTTCAATTGAAGAGGGTCTCATTGATTCGAACCTTTCTGGCCATTGAACTTCCGCGAGCACTTCTAAGGAAGATCGAGGAGGTTCAGGGGGGCTTGAGATCGTCCCAAGCCGACGTGCGGTGGGTCACTCCGGAAAATCTCCACCTCACCTTAAAGTTTTTTGGGAATATTGATGAATCGCAAATTGAACCCATCGTCCAGTCCATGGATCAGGCGGTCCAAGAAACCCCACCCATTCTCCTTAGAGCAAAAGGAATGGGCGCCTTCCCCAATTTGAGAAATCCGAGGGTGATCTGGATCGGGTTCGATGAAGGGAAGGAAGCGTTAACCTCCTTTCAAAGAAAATTAGAAATAGAATTCGAGAAGGTTGGGTTTCCACGAGAAGATCGTTCTTTTCATCCTCATCTAACCTTGGGAAGAGTAAGGTCGAACAAGGGGAAGGAGGATTTGATTAAAAGGATGGAAGGGTATAGAGAGGAGGAGTTTGGCGAGGTTCAAGTAGAGAAGGTAATTTTATTTAAGAGTGATTTGAGGCCATCGGGTCCCATTTATACTCCCTTGAGGGAGGTCAGATTGAGAGGTTAAGTATTACTTAACCATCGAAGGGGGAATCCCATGACAAAAACTGAGGCAAAGACAGAGGTGAAGGTGGACTCGAGTAAAGGGAAGGCTGTGGAACTTGCCATCACCCAAATTGAGAGGCAATACGGTAAAGGGGCCATTATGAAGTTGGGTGCGGAGGCAAGACCAGGAGAGATCCCGGTGATCTCCACAGGGTCCCTCTCCCTGGACCTTGCCCTCGGTGTGGGTGGGCTTCCAAGGGGCAGGGTGATTGAAATTTATGGACCTGAGGCTTCTGGAAAGACCACACTGGCCCTTCACGTGGTTGCCGAGGCCCAGAGAAAAGGTGGAATTGCAGTCTTTATCGATGCGGAACATGCCCTTGATGTCCAATATGCAAAAAATCTGGGTGTAAAGATTGAAGACCTTCTCATCTCACAACCTGATACCGGGGAGCAAGCCCTCGAGATTGCAGAGCATCTGGTCAGAAGTGGAGGGGTGGATGTGATTGTGGTGGATTCGGTTGCCGCCCTGGTCCCAAAGGCGGAGATTGAAGGAGAGATGGGCGATGCCCATATGGGACTTCAGGCCCGACTGATGTCCCAGGCCTTAAGAAAATTGACAGCGATCCTCAGCAAATCTAAGACCATCCTTATCTTTGTCAACCAGATTCGGATGAAGATTGGAGTGATGTTTGGAAATCCAGAGACCACCACTGGAGGAAATGCGCTCAAATTCTATTCCTCTGTCCGACTCGACATCAGACGGATTGCCTCCATCAAACAGGGGCAGGATGTGATCGGCTCCAGGACCAAGGTTCGGGTCGTCAAGAACAAGGTGGCTCCGCCCTTCAAGGAGGTAGAATTTGATATCATTCACGGAGAAGGGATTTCAAGAGAAGGAGATGTTCTTGACCTTGCAGTGGAGAAGAATTTGGTGGAGAAGAGCGGGACCTGGTATACTTATGGAGGCCAACGGATAGGTCAGGGGAGGGAGAATGCAAAACAGTTTTTAAAAGAGAATCCAAAGATCCTTGCGGAAATGGAGAGGGAAATCCTTGAACAGTTCCGCACCACAAAATTTGGACTGGCAGGATAGCCAAACAGGAGGAGTAAGATGGATTTAAATCAGATCCTTTTGGAAGCCCTTTCACAGGAAGCCTCGGATGTTCACATCAAAGTCGGACTCCCACCCATCATGCGGATCAACGGGGTCTTGAAACCCTGGAATAAAGTTAAACCTTTCGACCTTAATGATGTGTCAAAGATGGCGTTTGGACTGATGAACGATTGGCAGAAGGAGCGATTCATCAAGAATCGAGAAGTGGATATGGGCTATGAGGTTTACGGCCTGGGAAGATTTCGAGTCAATGTCTTTCAACAGAGAGGAAAAATGCGAATTGCCCTCCGAATTGTTCCTTATCAGATTAAGAGTCTGGAGGAACTCCACCTTCCTCCTGTCATCAAGAATATCGCCCTGGAGCAGAGAGGTCTCATCCTGGTCACCGGGACGACCGGAAGTGGTAAATCTACGACCCTGGCCTCCATGATCGATATCATCAACAATGAGAGGAACTGTCATATCATTACGATTGAAGACCCCATCGAATTCATCCACGAGGACAAAAAATCGATCATCGATCAGAGGGAGATTGGTTCAGATACCAGTACCTTCTCCAGTGCCCTGCGAGTGGCCCTCCGCCAAGATCCGGATGTGATTCTGGTAGGTGAGATGAGGGATTTCGAGACGATTGAGACAGCCCTCACCGCCGCCGAGACAGGGCATCTGGTTATGTCCACCCTCCATACCCTGAATGCCACGGAGACGATCACTCGAATCATCTCGGTCTTTCCTCCCTACCATCAGAAACAGGTTCGGTTGCAACTGGCAGGTGTTCTGAAGGGAGTCATCTCCCAGCGTCTGGTTCCAAGGGCAGATGGAATGGGAAGGGTTCCTGCAGTCGAGGTCCTGGTTTCCACTGCAAGGGTCAGGGAGTGCATCATTGAAAAAGACAAGACCAATGAAATTAACGATGCCATCGCCAAAGGAGTGACCGCCTATGGGATGCAGTCCTTCGACCAGTCGCTCATGTTCCTCCTGAAAGCAGGGTTGATCACCTACGAAGAGGCCCTCAAACATTGCACCAATCCAGATGACTTCGCCCTTAGGGTAAAGGGGATCCTTGCCTCCAGCGATACCACCTGGGAAGATTTTGAGGTTTTGGAGAGAGAGAAAGAGAAGGATAAGGAGACCGAGAGGAGGTTAAGGGTTGGAAGGACTTTAAGTGAGAAAGTGGATGATCGAGGGAGACGCGTCTGAAACAATGACCTCTGCCGAGATCCGAAGGGCCTTTCTTAGTTATTTCGAGGAGAGGGGACATCGAGTCGTTCGGAGCTCCTCTCTCATTCCCAAAAACGATCCCACCCTACTCTTCACTAATGCCGGAATGAATCAATTCAAAGGAGTCTTTTTGGGAGAAGAAACCCGGGATTATACCCGGGCAGTCTCCTCCCAAAAATGTGTTCGGGCTGGAGGGAAACACAACGATCTTGAAAATGTGGGAAAGACAGCCCGGCATCATACCTTCTTTGAGATGTTAGGAAACTTCTCATTTGGAGAATACTTCAAAGAAGGTGCGATCGAGATGGGATGGGATCTGCTGATTCGTCAATGGGGATTGCCTAAGGAGAAGATATGGATCACCATCTATCTCGAAGATGAGGAAGCCTTTGAACTCTGGAGGAAGATAGGAATCCCTCCGGAGCGGATCGTCCGGATGGGAAAGAAGGATAACTTCTGGGCCATGGGAGATACCGGTCCCTGTGGCCCCTGTTCTGAGATTATCATCGACCAAGGCAAGGAGGTGGGTTGCGGTCTACCTCACTGTCAGGTGGGGTGTGATTGCGATCGCTTTCTGGAACTCTGGAACCTTGTCTTCATGCAGTTTAATCGGGATTCCTCTGGAACCCTCCATCCTCTTGCTAAACCCTGTATTGATACGGGCATGGGTCTAGAGCGGATCTCTGCCATCCTCCAGGGAGTCAAGAGCAACTATGAGACTGACCTCTTTACACCGCTTCTCAAAGAGATCGAGGTTCTCTGTCAAAAGGGTTATGGAGAGGACCCCCGGTACGATATCTCGATGAGGGTGATTGCTGACCATGCTCGGGCCTCGACCTTTCTGATCAACGATGGCGTCTTACCCTCTAACGAAGGAAGGGGATATGTGCTTCGCCGGATCATGAGAAGGGCCATGCGTCATGGGAGGATTCTTGGAATGGATGGGCCTTTTCTGGACCGGATTTCCACCAAAGTGGTTGATCTGATGAAGGAGGCCTATCCTGAATTAAGAGAGACCGAGGCTTTTGTCTCAAAAGTGATCCGAAATGAAGAGGAACGTTTTTCAGAAACCCTCGATGAGGGCCTTAAAATCCTTAGAGAGGAACTCGAAAACCTTAAAAAATCAGGGAGTCAAGTCTTTCCCGGAGGGGTTGCGTTTCGTCTCTATGATACCTTTGGTTTTCCCTTGGACCTTACGACTGAAATTCTTCAAGAGGAGGGGATGGGTCTTGATGAAGAGGGGTTCAGGGCGCAAATGGAGCAGCAGAGGCAGAAGAGCAAACAGGCTTGGCAAGGGATAGGAGAGGGAAAGGCAAAAGAGATTTATCGGAGATTGGTCAGTGAGGGGATCCGGGTAGAGTTTACAGGATATGGGGAACTTCAGAGCGAAGCGAAGATTCTCAGGTTGGTCAAAGGAAACGAACTGGTCACCTCCGCTGAGGAAGGGGAGGAGATAGAAGTCATTCCGGAAAGGACCCCCTTCTATGGAGAGGCTGGAGGGCAGGTGGGAGATAGAGGGGTGATCTTTCAAGAAGGGTTCTCCTTGGAGGTGCTCGATACCATCAAACCCATGGAGGAACTGGTCGTTCATCAGGTGAGGGTGAAAAGGGGAAAGGTGAGATCCGGAATGGAGGCCACGCTTCGAGTCGATTCGGAAAGAAGAAGGGCCACGGCGCTCAACCATACCGCTACCCACCTCCTGCAGGCTGTGCTGAGAGAGGTCTTAGGCAGTCATGTCCATCAAGCAGGTTCCTTGGTTACTCCTGAACGGTTAAGATTTGACTTCACCCATTTTACTTCAATAGAAGAAGATGAACTTTCACGGATTGAGGCCATGGTCAATCAGAAGATTCGTGAGAATCTGCCTGTTGAGACAAAGATAATGAGTGTGGAGGAGGCCCTTCAGTTAGGGGCGATGGCACTCTTTGGAGAGAAGTATGGGGAGAGGGTGAGGGTGGTCATGGTCTCAGACTTCAGTATCGAACTCTGTGGGGGGACGCATACTTCAAGGACCGGGGATATCGGCCTCTTCAAAATTCTAAGTGAGGCGGGGGTGGCTGCAGGAATAAGAAGAATTGAAGCCCTGACCGGAGAAGGGGCTTATCGATTCATCCAAGAAGAGGAGCGAGAACTAAAGGAGATAGCCCTTCTCCTTAAATCTACACCTGGTGAACTTAAAGTCCGGATTGAGCGTTTGCTTCAGCACCAAAAGGAGTTAGAGAGGGAGATTCAATCCTTTCAGGATAGGTTATCTCATCAGGAACTAAATGCCCTATTCTCCATGGTAAGGGAGGTGAGAGGGGTAAAGGTTCTTTCGGCCAGGGTGGATGGCAAGGATGTAAAAAGGCTTAGAGAGTTTGTCGATCAATTAAAGGGAATGATTGGCTCAGGAATCGTTCTTTTGGGGAGCAGAATTCAAGACAAGGTCTCTCTTATCATGGGGGTCACTCCTGACCTCACCGGACGATATAGGGCTAATGAAATGATTAAAAAGGTTTCCCTTCATGTCCAGGGAACAGGAGGAGGTCGTCCGGATTTTGCGCAAGCAGGGGGGAGTAACCCCCACCAGTTGGATGAGGCATTAAAGTCCATTGACGAACTTATTTGATGAGTTCCCTTGAAGACTATCCCCCCATCCTCCTGAGACAGAGGAAAAGGGGGATTTTTTTGATTGGATTCTCAATTTTCTGAAAGGAAGATTGACTTTCATTCCTTACCCAATTCTTTGGGGAGATGTTCACGATGTCTGAGGTTAGAACTCGATTCGCACCCAGCCCAACGGGTGATCTTCATATTGGTGGAGCCAGGACAGCCCTTTTCAACTGGTTGTTTGCTCGCCACTCAGGAGGAAAGTTTATCCTTCGCATTGAGGATACCGATGTGGCCCGTTCGACTCAGGCATCGACCCAGGGAATTCTTGATGCGATGAGGTGGTTGGGGATGGACTGGGATGAAGGTCCCTATTATCAGAGTGAAAGAATTTCCCTCTATCAGGAGGCTTCCGAAAAACTTCTAAGGGAAGGCAAAGCCTACCGGTGTTATTGCACTCCTGAGGAGCTAGAGGCTAAGAGAGAGGCAGCGCTCAAGGCAGGAAGAAAGCCCAAGTATGATCGGACCTGCTTAGGCCGAAAGAACCTTCCTCCAAATCGACCCTTTACTATTCGGTTTCTTTCTCCTGATGAAGGAAAAACCGTGGTGGAGGACCTCATCCAGGGCCGAGTGGAGTTTGATAATACGGAGTTGGATGACCTCATCCTTATGAGAAGCGATGGTCTTCCCACTTACAATTTTTCTGTGGTGGTCGATGATGGAACGATGGACATCACGCATGTCATTCGTGGAAATGACCATCTGAATAATACCCCCAGGCAGATTCAGATCTATCAGGCATTGAATTATCCCCTTCCCAAGTTTGGTCATGTCTCCATGATCCTCGGTCCGGATAAGAAAAAACTTTCCAAACGACATGGGGCGCCCTCCGTCATGGAATATAAGAAAATGGGCTATCTCCCCCAGGCCGTGGTCAACTACCTGGTCCGTTTGGGGTGGTCTTATGGGGATCAAGAAGAGTTTACCTTGGAGGAATTGATCGAGAAGTTCAGCCTGGAGGCGATTGGTCGATCGCCAGCAGCGATCAATCCAAGCAAGTTGGATTGGCTCAATTCGGAATATATTAAAAAGACAGAATTGGATGAACTGGTAAGGATGGTCCGACCATTTATGGAGGCAAAGGGGTACCTCATCACTGACCATGAGTTCTTAAAAAAAGTGGTCCTCTCTCTCAGGGAGAGGGTAAAGACCCTTGTGGAGATGGCTGAGCAGTCAGCGTTTTACTTTTCCAACGAGATTACTTATGAGGAGAAGGCTTCGAATAAATTTCTCAATTCAGAGGCCCTCCCTCTTTTTGAGCAGGTCCTTCAATCTCTATCCCGAGAGAGCGTTTTGGATCGGGCAAGCAGTCATCGTCTGATTCATCAACTCTCAGAGGAAAGAGGGGAACCTCTGGTTAAAATTGCCCAACCTCTTCGGGTGGCCTTGACTGGAAAGATGGCCAGCCCGCCTCTCGATGAGGTCATGGAAATTTTAGGAAAAGAGAAAGTGGTTCAAAGGATTCAGAGCGCTATCGATCATATTGCAAAATCAGAAATTCGAATATCTGATGAGGCTTCCCGAAGGGATCAATCTTAATCCAATAGGAAGAACCCAAAATTTCAAACAAACACAAAACGTAGAGGGGGTACCAAGGATTCTATTTTGAATTTATTTGGGAGTTAGAGTTTGGTGTGTGGAGTTTAACTCAATACACCTTTTAGGCTTCAGATTTAGAGAGAGGGGAAGCGGGTTCATGAAACTTAAATCCCTTGAGATGGTGGGATTCAAATCCTTTGTCGATCGTCTTCACCTTACCTTCCCAGAAGGGATTACCACGATCGTGGGTCCCAATGGTTGCGGGAAGTCCAATATTGTCGATGCGGTCCTCTGGGTTCTGGGGGAACGGAGTGCCAAACATCTGCGTGGGAAAATGATGGAGGATGTCATCTTCAATGGAGCAGAAGGGAGGAAGCCCTTAGGGATGGCCGAGGTGAGTTTGACCTTCTCAAACGAGGATGGCTCCGCACCCAAAGAATATGAACAATATAGTGAGATTACGGTGACCCGGAGGCTTTATCGGTCAGGGGAGAGCGAGTATCTGATTAACAAGGTTCCTTGCCGATTGCGAGATATCACCGATCTTTTCTTGGATACCGGTATTGGGGTCAATGGTTATTCGATTGTGGAGCAGGGCCGGGTGGAACATCTGATCAATGCCAATCCTCAGGATCGGCGTTTTTTAATCGAAGAGGCGGCAGGGATTGCTAAATATAAGGAGCGGAAGAGGCTTGCCTTGATGAAGATGGAGGCAACCCAGCAGAACCTTCTGAGGGTTCAGGATATCATTGCTGAGGTGAAACGGCAAATCGTTTCCCTTGAAAGGCAGGTCAAGCGGGCAGAGGAGTATAAGGCCATCCGAAAAGAGGTCAGAGAGATCGAGATCCGCTTCGCCCTTCAGGAACATGCTGAACTCTCAGAAAAGTGGGATGCCTCAAAGGGCTATCTCAAAGCCCTCCGAGAGAGGGAGACCGAGATTTCGACTCAAACCTCAAAGAAGGAGGCCTCCATTGAAGAGATCAAACTGAAGGCCGAAGAGGAAGGGGAAAAACTTCAGTCCCTCCAGCAAGAGGTTTTCGACTTGGGTCGGCAGATTCAACGGATGGAGAATGAAATAGAATTTTTAAGAAGGGAGGAAAACAGTTTTCAAAGACAAGAGAAACAGTTGTCCGAAGAGGTCAGGCAGTCCTTAAGGGCTTGGAGGGAGACGAGGAGAGAGCGGAGAGAGATAGAAAGGAGTTTAGTGAAATTAAAAGAAGAATGGCAGGAGACCGAGGAGATCCTCGATGAGTGGGAGACACTCTTCAACGATTTTAGGACCACCTATCAGGAACTCGTAGAAGAATTGGAGGCTGAGAAAGGAAGGTTGATCGACTCACTCACCCAACTGACCTCTCTTCGAAATCGGCTTACCCACCTCGAAGAGAGAAGCCAAGACCTTCAAAAGCGAATCCGTTCCAACCAAAAGGAGTTTGAGGAGGTAAGAGGAAAACTGGGTCAAGCCGAAGAGGCCTTCTTAGAAAAGAGAAAGGCGAAGGAACTCACCTTTTCTATTCTATCGGTCTATCAAGAAGAAAAGGCTCACCTGGAAGTGGAGATAGAGAGGCTAAGGGAATTATTCCATCAAAGGCAGAAAGAAAGGTCGCGCTTGGAGGAGACCTTAAGGCAGGATCGATCTCGCTACCTTTCACTGAAAGAACTCCAGGAGAATTATGAGGGTTATGAAAGAGGGGTGAGATCGATTCTTTTAAGAAAGAGGGAAGAAGAGGAGAGGTGGAAAGGAGTCTTAGGGGTAGTGGCGGACATTCTCGATGTCAATTCTACCTATGAGATTCCTTTGGAGGCCGTGTTGGGTCAGCGATTGCAATACCTCATTGTCGAAGGAGAGAAGGATGGGGTTGAAGGGTTGGACTTTCTTAAAAGGGAGTCCTTAGGCCGCGCCAACTTTATCCCGAAAGGGGTTCATGGAAAAAAAGGAGGGACCCTTTATCCGGCATCTGAAAACTCTCCCGCTCCACTTCTTGATTTTATCAACGTGGAGGAGGAGTTTGCTTCTCTGGCAGAATTCCTTCTTGGAGATGTTGGGTTGGTGGGAACTCTGGAGGAGGCCCTCTCCTGGATAAAGAAAGAGGAAGGATTCGCCACCCTCGTCACCCTGGAGGGAGACGTGGTGGAACGCTCAGGAGTCATCTCCGGAGGGAGCAGAGACCAGGGCCTGGGTCTATTAGAGAGGAGAAGGGAGATCAAGGAGTTAGACCAGAGGATCTGGGAGAAAGAACAGGCTTGCCAAAAGGCGATAGAGGAGGAAGAGATCCTTCAAAAGGAGATTTTAGAGAAGGAGGGGGATCTGGAGGAAAGAAAGAAGGAGATCCAGGCCAAAGAGATCGAACTCTTCCACCAGGAGCGAGATTTAGAGGGATTGGATAAAGAGATTTCTCAAATTCATCAAAGGCTCGAGGTCATCCAATTTGAAAAGAGTCAACTTGAGGAGGAAAACGAAGAATTAGGAAGGGAGAAGCAGGAGGTTTCTACTCAAATAGAGGAAAAAGAGGTTGAGAAGCAGAAGAGAGAAGAACAGGTCCAGGTGTTTAAAAGGAAGGTAGAGGAGGTCGGAGGTGGAACCGAAGAACTTGGTGGAAATATCACCGAGAAAAAGATTGTTCTGGCCTCTCTGGAGGAGAAGAGGAAGGGCTTGGAGAGACAGATCCAGGGTCTTTCAGAAGATCAGGCAACCTTGAAGGCTCAGATTTCTAAGGAATTGGCCTCCATCAGGCAATCTCGGAAAGAGGCGATCGCGACTTCCGAAAAGATGAGACAGTTGGAAAAGGAGTTAGAAGAGTGTCTGAGAGTAAACCGGTTAAAGGAGGAGAGGCTGACTCAACAGAAGGAGATCGTTGAATCCCTCTCCAACGAGTGGAGAGAGGCAGAGGCCTCTTCCAAATATCTTCATCGGGAGTTGGAGGAGTTGAGACAGAAGATTCATGAGGAAGAGATTCGAGCCTCTGAATACCAGATGAAGATCCAGCATGTGGAGGATTCCATCAGAGAGCGTTATGGAACGAACCTCTCACCCTCTTTGAATCAGACGGATGGAGCGTTTCCAAAAGAGGAGTTGTCCCAGAGGCTTGCAGAATTGAAAACAGCACTTGAAGGGTTTGGAGAAGTTAATCTCATGGCCATCGAAGAGTATCAAGAACTGAAACAGAGGTATGACTTTTTGACCGAACAACAGACCGATCTTCAGAAGGCTCTTGATACCTTAAAAAAAGCAATCGCTCGAATCAACCGGACAACCACCAAGCGGTTCTTAGAGACGTTTCAACTGGTCAATGAAAAGTTTAAAGAGGTCTTCCATAGGCTCTTTAAGGGTGGGCAGGCCAATCTTGTCCTCCTTGACGAGAATGACCCTTCCACGACAGGAGTCGATATCATTGCTCAACCTCCTGGTAAAAAGCTTCAGAATATTGATCTTCTCTCAGGAGGAGAAAAGGCCTTGGTGGCGACCGCCCTTCTTTTTGGTCTTTTTATGATCAAACCCACTCCCTTCTGTCTGCTTGACGAGGTGGACGCTCCTTTGGACGATGCCAACATCAATCGATTCATCGAATTGGTCAAAGGGTTCTCAAAAACTTCTCAGTTTATTATGATTACTCATAACAAAAATACCATGGAGGCTGCCCAGACCCTTTATGGGATTACCATGGAGACCCCAGGGGTTTCGAAGGTGGTCTCCGTAAGACTCCATTAAATAGAGGTTTCTGAAAAGTCCAGAAATCTCGGATTACAAGGGTTGCACCGATTAGAAACGTCTTGAAAAAAAAGAGGAATCTGCAGGATCATTTTTTGAAATCCGAGGTATCGGAGAGTGAAACGTAGTTTTTCAAAGCGCTCGAATAAATGGCTTGACTTAAAAAAAATATTTTTATATATAGGTGTTAAGGGACTAAAAACGATGTTAAGATATTTTTGGTGGCTTAAAGATGGAAGGGGAAGGCCGTATCTGAACCGCACTTCAGATAACGGCCTTTTTTATTACCATTTCAGGATGCGAAATTTAAAACTTGCAATTTTAGTTTAGGTATGTAAAATGGTCTTACTTTAAATTTACGGAGGGCGAGCCAATTGAGAAGAAGGGGGGTGGTATAGAAAGGGGGAAAAAGGATGGGAATGATTTTTCAGGAATTTAAATAATTAAAATTTTAAAAAGGAGGGGAACAATATGAAAAAATTATTTTTGATTTTATCTATGATGGTTGCCATTCTATTTATGGGGTTTGGGGAAAGCAGTTGGGCTCAACCCATCAAGATTGGAGCGGTCATTAACCTCACCGGTTTTGCCTCTACTTGGGGAAAATTCCATGCCATGGGCCATCGGGACTATATCAACTATGTGAATGAGGTCAAAGGAGGGATTGCTGGAAGAAAGATCGATCTTGAAATTGTGGACCATGCCTATAAGGTCCCAGAGGGTGTGAAGTTTGTGAAGAAGTTCTGTGAAGAGAAGAAGGATATGATTGCCACCTGGGACGCAGGGACTGGAATCCAGATTAAGCCAATTATTCAGGAATATAAGATCCCGACCATTAACTATTCCACCTATCAGGGAATTCTCAAACCTCCAATTGCTTATATGTATCTCCCCTTTGGGAGTTATATCCTCGATTCCTATGCCGTCCTTGAATACATCAGGAGTATCCATAAGGGAAAGGATGCACCCAAGGTTGGCCTTCTCACCTATAACAATGTCTATGGAAGGTCCATTCATGATCCAAGCAAGGAGTATGCGGCTAAACATAATATTAATATTGTGACCATTGAGGAATTTCCACCTGCCACCGTGGATTTGACCACGGAGATGCTTCGGTTAAAAGGAAAGGGAGCGGAATATGTCTTCCTTCAGATTCTACCCGCTCACGTGATTACTGCCCTCAAGGCTGCGGATAAGGTCGATTACAAAGTTCCTTTCTTTGGGACCTGGACTTCCACTGACCCTGACTTCTTTAAACTTGGGCAAGGGTTGATTCGGGATCGGCTCTTTATGCAGTTCTGTGGTGTCCTTCCTCAGGATAAGACCCCTGGGATTGAGATTCTCCAAAAACTCTGGGCCCGATACAAAACCGTAGATAAATTCGATACCTCTTACTGGGAAGGGGTCGTCGTGGCGATGATCCAGGAGAGGGCAATTCACAGGGCCTCTGGTTTATTTAAAACGATCAACCCAGAAACCATCAATAAGGCCATGGAGACTTTTAATAATGAAGATTTTGGGGGTCTTGTTCCTTACGTGACCTATACCAAGGATAACCACGAAGGTTCTTTCAAGGGAAGGATTGTAAAGATCAATGAGGATGCGACCTATGAACCCATGACCAATTTCTATATCCCTGGAAAGGAGAAGGTTCAGGTATTGAAGACTCCCAAACTGTAGCGATTTAAGTAGGAGAACCGATGAAAGCATTTCGAGGACAACCCAGCATCTTTGCCTCTGCTCAGCCCGAAAATCGTCGGGCTGAGCTGGAGGTAAAGAATATCTTTTTAAATTTTGGTGGGGTGACGGCCCTCCATGATGTCAGCCTTACGGTCAATACCGGAGAGTTCATCAGCATCATTGGTCCCAACGGTGCAGGAAAGACGAGCCTCCTCAACTGCATCACCGGTTATTATCATCCTCAAAAAGGTCAGATTCTCTTTAATGGAGAGGAGATTACAGGCCTCCATCCCCATGAGGTGACAAAGAAAGGAATTGGAAGAACCTACCAAAATATCGAGCTTTTTCCAGGAATCACGGTCCTGGCCAACATGCTCTTGGCTCGCCACCTCTACTGCAATTATGGGATTGGGAGAGCCTCCATCTTTTCTAAATCTGTTCGAAGTGAGGAGGTTCGCCATCGCCAAATTCTGGAGGAATTGATCGATTTTTTGGAGATGCAGGCTATCCGTAAAAAGACGGTGGGCTCCCTCCCCTACGGAATGAGAAAGAGGGTTGAACTGGGCCGGGCCTTGGCCTTAGAGCCAAAACTCTTGGTCCTGGACGAACCCTTTGCAGGAATGACCCTTGAAGAAAAGGAAGACATGGTTCGGTTTTTACTGGAATTGAACTCCGCCTGGGGACAAACGATCATTCTGGTAGAGCATGATATGTCTGTCGTCATGAGTATTTCTCAGCGGATTATGGTTCTGAATTTCGGAGAGAAGATTGCGGAGGGCACTCCAGAGGAGATTCAAAATCACCCGGAGGTGATCAAGGCCTATCTTGGTGATGCAACCAAATTCTAACCTTCCCTCTCCATAAAGAGGAAGTTGGGGAGATCGATTGGAATGTCGGAATGATGGGATACGGGTAAATTCATAAGCCCAATGTTTCATCGTTTCCCTTTCCAATAGGAGTTGAAGTGGGCAAGATAGAGCGATTCAATCAGGAAGTATTACCCTCCTTAATGGAATGTACCATCCCACAGATTTTATCCAAGCAGGCCAAAGAATTGGGATCAAGTAAGATTGCCATCCGTGAAAAGATGTATGGGATATGGCTCTCCTATAATTGGTTAGATTACTATCAATATACAAAAAAAACGGCTTTAGGTTTAAAGGCCCTTGGTCTCCAGCGGGGTGAGCATATTGGAATCATCACCGATAACCATCCCGAGTGGTTATTCACGGAGATAGGGGCTCAGGCCTTAGGAGCGATCACCCTTAATCTTTTTACCTCCTCCATTGCTAAGGAGCTGGCAACGATGCTTGCTCGTATCCAGGCTGTCTTGGTTGTGGCCCAGGATCAAGAGCAGGTGGACAAACTTCTCGAAGTGAGAGAGCAACTGCCTCATGTTCGGAAGGTCATCTATATTGATCAAACAGGGATGAGAACCTATAGCCAAAACCCCTGGTTAATCAGTTTCAAAGACCTCTTAGAACTTGGCGCGAAGTTAGACCATGAACAACCCAACCTTTTTGAAGAAGAGGTTTGGAAAGGGAAGCCGGATGAGGTTGCTCTCATGATCATGACCTCTGGGACCACCGGGATTCCTAAATTGGCCATGATCTCCCATCGAAGTTTTACCGAGATTGCAAGAAAATGGGTGGAGACCGCTCCCATTGGTCCAGGGGACAACTGGATCTCCATCACCCCCACTGCATGGATTGTAGACCAGATGTGGGGAATGGGGGTCTCTCCCCTCACCGGGATGACGATGAATTTTCCCGAAACCCTGGAGACCCAGGCAGAAGATTTTAGAGAGATTGGTCCGGTCGTTGTGATTACCTCTTCAAGATTCTGGGAAGAACTCGCCTCTAAGATCAGGGTGAAGATCGCTGATTCGGGGTGGGTCAAGCGGAAACTATTTACCTTAGGGGAAAGGATTGGAGGGGCAGTCGTTGACCACGAATCCAAGAAGGAGCCTGTTCCAACATTTTTACAAATCCTTCATAAAATCTTTGCCAGAATCGTTTACCGTCCTCTGTTGGACCGGGTGGGGTGCGCCCAAATTCGTGCTGCGATAACAGGAGGCCATCCCATCAGCCCTGACGTCATCCGATTCTTTCGAGCCAAAGGACTCAATCTAAAGCATGCCTACGGGCTCACCGAAGGGGGAGGTGTCTTTCAGGTTCAACCCGATAAAGAGGTCAAGCCAGAATCTGTTGGGAAACCCCTGCCTCGGACGGAGATTCGAATTGCAGAAGATCAAGAGGTCCTCGTTAAGACGCCCTCCTGTTTTGTGGGGTATTTTCAAGACGAGGAGGCGACAAAGAAAGCCCTTCGGGATGGTTGGCTTCATACCGGAGATGCAGGCTATATTGATGACGATGGGCATCTGCTGATCATTGGCCGCAAAGAGGAGATCATGCGGACCAAAGCAGGAGAAGCCATCTCATCAGACTTTATCGAGACGAGGCTCAAATTTAGCCCTTATATTAAAGAGGCGGTCGTCTGGGGGGAAGGTCGGGACTATATCACTGGATTTATCAATATCGACTTTGGAAATGTGGGCAGTTGGGCAGAGGATCGAATGATTCCTTACACCACTTATACCGATCTTTCTCAGAGGCCAGAGGTGGAGGAGTTAATCCTCGGTGAAGTCCGTCATGTGAACACCCAATTGCCGAGGCCAATGAGGCTGAAGAAGATCATCCTTCTTTACAAACTCCTCGATGCAGATGATGAGGAATTGACCCGAACAGGAAAGGTGAGAAGAAAATTTGTTTACGAGCAATACCTCAACTTGATCGAGGCGATGTATAGCGATCAGAGGGAATTGGAGGTCACCGGGAAGGTCCGCTATCGGGATGGACATGTGGGAACAATCACCACAAAGGTGAAGATATTAACCGTCGAATAATATTTAAACAAAATCTCAATTCCCTGATTCAGGAATTTAGGGATTTAATTCCAAAATCCCTAAATTTATAAGATCTTAATTTTATCAAGGTTTAGTGCTTCGAATTTATTAAAAGGGGGGTTCCTTCAGATGGAATTCTTTCTCCAACTTACGATTCAAGGGTTATCCGTTGGATTTCTCTATGCCCTGGCCGCTTTGGGCTTTGTCATGATCTTTAAGTCCTCAAGCGTGCTCAACTTTGCTCACGGAGAGTTGCTCGCTATTGGAGCGTTCATTTTTTTGGTCTTCTCCGTCCGCCTAAATTTACCCATCCCTCTTGCTTTTTTATTCACCCTTGTAAGCACCTTTGCGATGGGTTTCGTCATTGAGCGTCTTTTCCTTAGACCCCTGATCGGCGAGGCGCTCATTGAGGTGATCATGCTGACGGTTGGACTGGCTGCGATGTTCAAAGGGTTACTCCTTTTTATCTTTGGAGGCAACCTATTCAACTACCCCGACTTTCTTCCAAAGAGTCTTAATATTCAGTGGGGGGCCATCAATATTCAACCGGTTTATTTAGCCTCTTTTATCATTGGAATTATCTTTCTATCCATTTTTGGGTTCTTTTTTAAATACTCTTCTCAAGGGATTTATATGCGGTCTGTGGCAGACAATCAACCCGCTGCCCTTTCCTTAGGCGTCCATGTGAGAAGGGTGTTTGCCATGTCTTGGGCCATTGCGGCATTGGTCTGTGCCCTCAGCGGAATCATTCTTGGGATCATGAATGGGATCAACGTTCATGATATCAGCGTGATGGGTCTCAAGGTCTTTCCGGTTGTCATCTTAGGAGGATTGGAAAGCATTGGGGGAGCCATCATCGGAGGCCTCATCATTGGTCTCTTAGAAACCTTTACGGGTGGATATATTTCTACCTCACTCAAAGAGGTGATCCCTTATGTCATTCTCGTCTTTCTACTCTTAGTGAAACCCTATGGGCTCTTTGGTCTGGTAGAGATTGAACGTGTTTAATTCAATAATGAACGGCAAATGTGATACCAAAAGGTTCATGGTTAAATATTGGGGGAAGAATGCGAAAACTGAAATTTCATCCTTGTGGAAAGTTTAATGAACGATATGAAGAAGAATTGACCATTTTCGGGACAGATTTTGGAAGGGCCTCTTTATTGGTCGGTCTGATCATCCTTTTTGTCGTCATCCCCTTCATCTCCAGTCCTTATCTTTTATACGTGATTAACCATGTGGGGATTGCTGCCATTGCGGCGATTGGGCTCAATATTCTCATTGGATATACCGGCCAGATCTCCCTTGGTCATGGTGCCTTTTTTGGGGTGGGGGCTTATGGAGCGGCCATTCTGGCGACCGCAGTCGGTTTACCCTTCTGGCTTTCGGTCATTGGGGGAGGGGTCATTACTGCCCTGGTTGGGATGATCTTTGGGATTCCTTCTGCCCGACTCAAACACCTCTATCTCACCATTGCAACCCTAGCCGGACAATTTATTCTCCAATATCTTTTTGTGTCCTGGGAGAGTCTCACCAAAGGGCCCATGGGGATTATGTTACCACGGGCCACCCTCTTTGGTGTTGATGTAAAGGGGGACCGATCTTTCTATTACATCATCTTTGTCTGTTTCGTCGTTTTGACCTGGATGGCAGTCAACCTCATGCGCACCCGATATGGTCGTGCCTTCATTGCCATTCGTGATAATGACCGGGCAGCAGAGGGCATGGGGATTCCCATCTTTCGTTTCAAACTCCTCTCCTTTGCGATCAGTTCCTTTTATGCTGGGTTTGCTGGAGGCCTTGCCGCCTACTATATTGGAAGTATCACTCCAGAACCCTATACTCTTTTTCTTTCTGTTGAATACATTGCCATGATCATCATTGGAGGATTGGGAAGCATTCCAGGCTCTGTGTTTGGGGCGATCTTCATCACCCTTTTAAATGAATTGTTAAGCAATGTGACAGAGTTTTTTATGAACATCGAGGCACTCACCAAGGTGGCCCTTACGATCGCCCCTCTTCGAGAGTTTATCTTCGGACTGGCGATTGTCCTTTTTGTCATTTTTGAACCGAAGGGCTTAGCGGAGGTCTGGCGGGTCATCCGAGCCAGTTTCAGACTCTGGCCATTTTCTTATTAAGGTTTCATAGGGGAAACTATGGAAGACAACATCCTCCTTCAACTCAATAATATCAGTGTCGTCTATTCCGATGTGATCCAGGTGTTGAAAGGCGTTTCTCTGGTCGTCAAAAAAGGCCAGATTGTTTCATTGCTGGGAAGCAATGGGGCAGGAAAGACCACCACCCTCAAGGCGATTTCAGGATTGCTCAAACCCGAAAATGGCAAAGTTACCGAAGGCAATATTGTTTACGAGGGTCGGATGATTCAGAACTCTGCGCCAGAAGAGATCACCCGACTTGGCATCATTCAGGTCTTGGAGGGTCGTCAGCCCTTTAAATATCTGACCGTAGAAGAAAATCTCAGAGTGGGAACCGCCACACGCTGGGGAAAACCCTATAAGAAAGACCTCGAGATGGTTTACCACTACTTTCAACCCCTGGTCGCCCGAAAAAATAGATTGGCTGGCTACTGCAGTGGTGGAGAACTTCAGATGCTGGTGATGGGGAGGGCTCTGATGGCCCAACCCAAACTTCTATTGTTGGATGAGCCGTCCTTAGGACTGGCTCCCTTTCTGGTGAGAGAGATTTTTGAGATTGTGAAGAGAATTAACCAGGAACAGGGAACCACCATCATGCTGGTTGAGCAGAACGCCAATATGGCCCTCCTCATCGCCCACTATGGATATGTGATGGAAAATGGGAGGATCATGATGGAGGACGTTGCGGAGAAACTTAGGGAGAATCCAGATGTGAAAGAGTTTTATCTCGGAACCGCCACCTCCGGAGCCCTCAAATCCTATAAAGATGTAAAAGCCTACAAACGTCGTAAACGCTGGCTGTAATAAAGGGGCAGAGGCCCCATAGGGTTTTAAGAAGGGAATGGGCGACCTTGAAGTCGCCCACAAAAAACCTTAATTTTGTGAAATATTGCACGGAAATTTTCCAAAATTTTTACGAGTCACGGAAACAATTCAAGTGATTCAAAGAGGATTTTTATGGGAAATTTAGACATCCATATTGGCGAGATGTTAGCCAGAAATGCCCGACTCTATCCAAATGACGTAGCCTTGGTCGAGAGGTCCCCTGCGGAGGGGAAAAGGCGGGAGATCACCTGGAAAGAGTTTGATGAGAAGGCGAATCGTTTTGCGAACGTCCTGATGGGCAAAGGTGTAAAGAAAGGGGATAAGGTCATCCATTTGATGATGAACTCCATCGATTGGCTGGTAGCCTATTTTGGTATCCTTCGGACAGGGGCATGGACCGTTCCTCTTAACTTTCGTTTTACAGAAAATGACATCAAATACTGTTGTGAAGTCTCAGAACCTCGAACCATCGTCTTTGGGGAGGAGTTTATCGATCGGATAGGGAGAATCAGAGATCAACTCCCTACAGTGAAGGACTTTATCTTTGTGGGAAAGGAAATTCCTGCCTATGCTCAGTCTTTTGAGAAGTTAATGGAGAAGGCATCCTCCACTCCTCCTAAGGTAAGCCTTACTTTTGACGATCCCTGTGGACTCTATTTTACCTCGGGCACTACCGGCCAGCCCAAACCCATCCTTCTTACTCACAAAAATATGGTCTGTGCCTGTATCACGGAGAATGCCCATCACTACCAGACCAAAAAGGATAATTTCATTCTCATCCCTCCCCTCTATCATACAGGAGCCAAGATGCATTGGTTCGGGAGTTTCATGGTAGGAGGAAAGGCGGTCCTCCTGAAAGGGGTGGCTCCTGAATATATCTTAGAGGCGATCAGTGAAGAGAAAGGAACCCTGATCTTTCTTCTCGTTCCATGGGCTCAGGATATTCTTTTAAAACTGGACAGCGGAGAGATCAAACTGAAGGATTATCAACTGGCTCAGTGGAGGCTCATGCATATGGGAGCCCAACCTATCCCTCCCTCACTGGTGAGGCACTGGAAGGAATATTTTCCCAAAATGGCCTATGATACGAACTATGGTCTGAGTGAGTCCACAGGCCCTGGTTGCGTTCATCTTGGAATCGAAAATGAACATAAGGTTGGAGCGATTGGACTTCCGGGTTTTAATTGGGAGGCTCGAATTGTGGATGAAGAGGGGAACCCGGTAAAAAGGGGAGAGGTGGGGGAACTAGTGGTTCGAGGGGATGGGGTGATGAGGGAATACTACAAAAATCCTGAGGCTACAAGGAAGGCCATCCGGGAGGATTGGTTGTTCACAGGGGATATGGCCAAGCAGGACGATGAGGGTTTTATCTATCTCGTTGATCGAAAAAAAGACCTCATCATCAGTGGAGGCGAAAATGTCTTTCCTGTCGAGGTAGAAGATTTTCTCCATACCCATCCAAGTGTGAAGGATGTGGCCGCCATTGGGTATCCTGATGAGCGACTGGGCGAAGTGGTGACGGTCATCATCGACGTGGTTCCCGGAAAGAGCCTGACCGAAGAGGAAGTCTTAAGATACTGTGAGAAATTGCCAAAATATAAGAGGCCAAAGAAGGTCTTCTTCGGGGAGGTGCCCCGAAATCCTACTGGAAAGATTGAGAAGCCAAAACTGAGGAAGAAGTACATCGGAGTGGAAGAATCATTTAAGGTGAAATAGGGAGGGCTGAGATTTCATCAGCTTTTTTTTGAAAGGCGGATTGGCTTTTGTGAAGGCCATTTCCGCCTTTTATTATTTAAACTCTTCCTCATTCTCATTTGAGGGGTATTGGAATTTATGTTATGGTTTTAAATGAAGCCATTTTTTAGATTCTGAGATGGTTTTAAAAAGGTGAGGAGATGGGTTTTGTTCTGGGCATTGACATCGGTTCGGCTTCATCGAAAGGGGTGATCTTCAATGCCCAGGGGATTCAGGCTTCTTTTGAATGTGCATCTGGGGGGGATTTTAAAAAGACCGCAGAGTGGATAAGGAAAGAACTGCTCCTCCGAGTTGGAAAAGATGAAAGCGATATTTCCTGGACGGTTGCAACGGGATATGGATCAAAACAGGTCACCTTCGCTAATGAAGTGAAATCCGACATCCTCTGCCATGCCAAAGGGGTCTCTTCCCTTCTTCCTTCTGTGAAGACCGTTATTGATGTAGGCGATCTTTATACAAGGGTTCTTCGGATGGATCACCAGGGAAATGTGAATAGTTTCTTATTGAGTGGAAAGTGTGCAGGAGGAAGTGGCAGGATTCTTCAGATCATTGCTAAGGTTCTTCAGATCAAGGTGGAAGAGATTGGTGAGCTCTCTTTAAAATCGAAAAAGAGGGTCGATTTTAGCACCGGATGTGCTGTTTTTTCTGAATCGGAGGCAGTCTCTCGAATCTCTGAGGGGGTGAAGAAAGAGGACATTCTTGCAGGAATCCATCGAGCCCTTGCAGCCCAGATCAATAGTTTAATGGAGAGGATGGGGATAGAGCCTGAAGTGGCCATGGTAGGAGGTTGTGCAAGGAATGTAGGATTGGTTCAGGCCCTTAAAGAGATAAGCGGGCATGAGATCCATGTCCCCTTAAATCCACATCTGACAGCGGCATTGGGTGCGGCCCTTATCGCCAAGGAAGGGGTAAAGGAGAAGAAGAGAGAGGAGGCGGTCGATGAATGGAAAAAATAAGGGGTTGAACTTGGTACAAAAGTTCTATGAGGATTATGGGGCAAGGGCCAAAGAACTAGCCAAGGAAGGAAGAAGATTTATTGGTTATATCTGTTCCTTTGTTCCTCTGGAAATCATCACGGCATCGGGATGCATTCCTTTTCGGATTCGAGGAGATGTGTATGAGACCATCACCAAAGGGGATACCCTCCTTGAGACGATTGTTTGTCCCTATTACCGCAGTTGCTTTGATCTTTCGGTAAAAGGGAGATATGACTTTCTCTCTGGACTGGTCATCCCCCATGGTTGTGATAGTATGGTGAGAAGCTATAGCGTCTGGAGCTACTCTCTCCCTTTTAACTATTTCCACTTTGTCAATGTGCCCACGGTCTGTGATGATTCTTCACTGGAATTCTTTCATGAGGAGTTAAATACCTTTCGAAGAAGTTTAGAAAAGTTTGCTGAAAGGTCAATCACGGATGACGATTTGAGTGTCGCCATTCGAATCCATAATGAGAACAGGGATAAGGTAAGAGCCCTCTATGAGTTAAGAAAGCAAGACCCTCCCCTGATCTCGGGGAAAGAGTTGACCATGACCCTTACAGCCGGATCTTCCTTACCCATTGAGGAGGCCAATGCCTTATTGGAACAGGTTTTGGCAGAGGTCAAAAGTCGAAAGGAATCCCCCCTTCAGAAGGGGCCTCGTATCTTAATCGATGGGGCCTGTCTGGATAATATTGGACTTATCCAGTTGGTGGAGGAGTTGGGAGGAAATGTCGTAGCAGATACCATTTGTAATGGGGCAAGGGATTTCTTCCCACGGACCGATGAGGGAAGAGATCCGATCGATCAACTGGCTCGGCGGTATCTAAATAAACTCAACTGTCCAAAGACCTATCGAGCCAACAAGACAGGGACCTTTGAAGGAGATATTGCCTACCGATTTGGGGATATCGGAGCCTATGCGAAGGAGTTCAAAGTGGATGGGGCCATCCTTTATGTCTACAGATACTGTGACCCATTTGGCTTTGAGGTTCCTGCACGGAAAGCCTACTATCAATCCATTCAGATCCCTCTCCTTCACCTCGAGGATATCTATTCCGCAGGGACTCTGGGGCAACTGAGAACAAGAATTCAGGCTTTTTTGGAAATGATCGGCTGAGGGTTTTGGGATTTTTAAACCGCTGGTTTAATTCAGGCTATACAGGGTTAGGAAAATTATAGAATCTGGAATAAAGGGGGCAAAGATCATGGTGGATGAACCCAAAGAAGCAAAGCCTAAAAAGAGGATGACCGCCACTCGAGCCGCTGCCTCAATCGGTCCGATGGTGAAAGAGTTTATTACAGGCACCCTTCAGGCAAGGGCAGAGGGGAAACAGAAGTTGGCTTACACGTTTATTGTCTGCCATCATGAAGAAATCCTTAGGGCCATGGATGTCATCCCGATCTGGACCGAGAATTTTGCTGGGATCTGTGGCGCAAAGAGGGATGCGGAAAGGTTCCTTCAGAGGGCAGAATCATTGGGACTCTCTCGTTCTCTTTGCACCTATGCCCTTTGCGGAATTGGGTTTGACCAGTGGAGGGAGGAGTTGGGTCAAATGCCACCGGATGCCCCGTGGGGCGGACAGGCAAGGCCTGATTTCATGATCTCCAGCGGACAGATCCTCTGTGACCCGAGGAGCAAATGGTATCAGGCCTCCCAACAATTCATGCCAGATGTTCCCATCTACAACATCGACCTCCCCTACCCACTCTTCCAAAGGGATCAAGATCACCGGGAGGTCTGGGGATATTATCACAAATATATCGTCAAACAATTGCGGGGGCTGGTTTCATTCCTCGAAGAGCAGACAAAAAAGAAGATGGATTATGATCGACTGAGAGAACTGGTGGAATTGAGCGACCGGACTTGGAATTTGATTGACGAAACCTATAAACTCCGAAGGGCCATCCCCTGTCCAATGGGAACAGGAGATGCAATGAATACCATGGTTCCGATGTGCTTCATGATGGCCACTCAAAGGGCCTATGATTTTTTTGTGGAACTGAAGAAGGAATTGGAGGAGAAGATTGCCAAGGGAGAGGGAGAGGTTGAAGAGGAAAAGTATCGCCTGATGTGGGGAGGAGGACTTCCCGCCTGGTATGCCCTTAGCGATTTCAATTATTTCAACAGTAAGGGGGCCTCTTTTCCTGTAGAGACCACCTATCGGATGGTGGCCCCACTTGAGGAGATGGATATTCCTGAAACCAGAGATCCTATTGAGCACCTGGCTTGGAGATGGCTTGGATATTGGACTTTCTGGTATGATCGGGCCCGAAAGCGTCCAGGATCGGAACCGGATGTGGAGCGCCTGATTAACTGGATCGAGGAGTATAAGATCGATGGGGTGGTTATGCACGAAGCCTTTTCCTGTCGGACCTGGCATGTGGGTTTAATCTGGCAACTCCATCAACTGGCAAAAATTTACAAACCCATTCCGGTCTATGTGACTGGGAAGGATGGAAAGAAAGAGAGGGTGTTTAGAGAACTCCCCTCTTTGATCCTGGAAAGCGATATCATTGACATCACTTCTTATTCAGAGGTGGATACGAGAAATAAAATTGACGCATTTATTGAAACACTGGAATCCATTCGGTTAAACCGAGCCGATTGATGGGGTCAAGAGGAGGAGTACACCTTGACTTCCTATTTTGCAGGCATTGATGTCGGTTCAACGATGACGAAGGTGGTGATCCTAAAGGATGGGATTCTTTCCTCTATCATTGGGCCCACCGGTCCAGAGCATCGTCATTTAGCGAATCGGGTGATGGACGAGGCCTTAAAAAAGGCGCTTCTTTCCTTTGAGCGGATTACCTATATTGTCTCCACAGGATATGGAAGGATCAACGTTCCCTTTGCGGATAGGCAGTTCACAGAGATTACCTGTCAGGCTAAGGGAATTGTCCACCTTTTCCCTGATGCCAAGACAGTGATTGATATTGGAGGTCAGGACATCAAGGCCATCAAGGTAGATTCCACGGGAAAGACTATCGATTTTGCTATGAATGATAAGTGTGCCGCTGGAACTGGTCGATTTATCGAAGTGATCGCTGATACCCTTGGTGTGGCCTTGGAGAGGGTAGGAGAAATATCCCTTCAAAGTAATCGTCCTTCAAAGATCAGTAACATCTGTACCATCTACGCCCAGCAGGAAGTGGCAGACCGCCTTTCGGAAGGAATTCCAGTTTCGGACCTTCTTGCAGGAGTCCATCAGTCCCTTGCAGAAAGGATTGGTCGTTTGGTCAATCGAATCAAAATAGAAGACCGGGTGGTGGTGACAGGTGGGGGGGCTAAAAATAAAGGTCTGCTCAAAGCCCTTTCAGAAGAATTGGGTCGGGAACTTTTAGTACCCGAAGAACCTCTAATCACCGGGGCTCTGGGTGCTGCCCTCATGGGAAAGGAGATGGTTCAGCAAGCCATCAAGAATAAGACTCCCCTTAAGACAAAAGAACGAATCCTGGAAGAAATAGAGATTTTATAGACGAAGACCCTCTCAGGAAAGACCTCTTTCCCAACCCGTTGTTAGAGATTTCTGGAAAAGCCTTGAAATCTTTGATTACACCGATTAGAAATTTTCTGAAAAAAAATAAAGAGAAATCTTCGTAATCATTTTTTGAAATCAATGGAATCAAGAAAGCGGTTTGTAGTTTCTCAGAGCCCTCTGCTTTTTCTCTTGACAAATGCTGAATATTTGTTAGACTTACGACGTCTAAAAAAGTGAAACAGGGAACAATCTCATCTTAAAGGAAAGGGGGTGAAGAAGGAATGAGAAGGGGATTAATCAGCATGGGGGTTCTTGCAGCCTTTATCCTCACCATTCTTGCAGTGAGTGGCGTTTTTGCCCAGGCACCTAAGGCAAAGGATGAATACGTGTTAAAGAATTCTTATGGAGATGTTAAATTCACCCATAAGAATCATGTTGAGAAGGTTAAACTTGAGTGCAAGAAATGCCACCACACAGGGGATTATAAACCCTGCAAATCCTGCCATAAGGCCAAGGCAGAAGGGAAAACACTTTCCGCAAAAGATGCCTATCACAAGGACTGTAAGGGTTGCCATGAGGAGGCAAAGAAGGCCAATAAACCCACAGGACCAACTACCTGCACCACATGCCATAAGAAAGAAAAAAAGTAGTCCTAAATTGATCTTAGAGGTAGTGTGAAAGGGGGGGTTCCAAAAAGGAATCACCCCTTTCTGCTTGACACCTCATCATCGATTATGTTAAGTGTTTTCAAATAGTTCTCCTTCAGCGGGCAAGTCTGAAAAATAAGTTCCCCCTATGAGAGATTAAATGAAAGGACTAAACCCTAAAGAGCCAAAGGGAGAGGGTTTTTTTGACGCCCTCTTCAACCTTTTTCGTTCGGTAAGATTGACCATTATACTCCTTATCCTTTTAGCCCTCCTATCCATTTTGGGGACGATTATTACCCAGAATGCATCCAAGGCAGAATATATCCAGCGATATGGCCTTCGACTTTACGAGATTCTAAATTTCTTCAACCTCTTTGATATGTATCACTCCTGGTGGTTTAGTGCCATCCTCTTGCTTTTGGTTATTAATTTAATCGCTTGCTCCATCCATCGTTTTCCAGGAGTCTGGAGGCAGATCTTTAAAAATCCATCTGGTTTGGAAGATTCGATGTTAAAAACCCTTCCCTACGTAGAAAGGATTCAGGGTTTGGACCCCTCCCAGCAAAAAACCTTTGGAGAGATTGAGAGTTGTGTGAAGAAATGGTTTAAGAATCCCAGATGGATTGAAACAGACAAATCAACGACCCTCTATTTGGAAAGAGGGAGATTTTCCAGATTAGGAGTTTACCTCACCCATCTCAGCATCCTTATCATTTTGACTGGAGGGCTGGTGGGTTCAATTTTTGGGTTCAAAGGTTTTGTGAATATTCTGGAAGGAGAGACCGTGGATCACATCTTTTTGAGGACGAAAGACGGAGAAGTCACAAAACCACTGGGATTTTCCATTCGATGTGACGATTTTAAAATCACCTATTATGATCTTCAACGTCCAGAAAAACTTGTCAAAGAGTATATCAGCGATCTTACCATTCTCGAAAATGGAAAAGAGGTTTTAAAGAAGCGCATCGAAGTCAATCATCCCCTTCACTATAAGGGGTTGGCCTTCTATCAGGCTACTTATGGAACGATTCATGATGTGACCATAGGGGTCCAATGGAAAGGAAGTAGGGAGAAAACCCTTTTTCAGGCCCCTGAAGGAGAGACCATCCCAATACCCCATTCTAAAAACTTCATCCGTGTATTGAGGTATGCTTCTGAAATTCATAATTTTGGAGAAGGGGTTCAGGTCGCACTCTTCAAACCTGATCAGGAGCCTCGAGCCTTCTGGCTACTAAAAAATTTCCCAGACTTTGATCAGAAACGAGGGGATGAGTTTACCCTCACTTTTGAGAAAGTTCAAGAACTGGAATATACAGGACTTCAGGTGACCAAGGACCCGGGTGTTTGGATTGTTTGGATTGGGTGTTGTCTGATGATTATTGGCCTGGTTACCTCATTTTTTTTCTCCCACCAGAGGGTCTGGTTGAGAATCTCTAAGGATGAAGGAGGGGAAATAATCCTGGCAGGGACGACCAATAGAAACCGGATTGGTTTTGAAAAGGTCTTTACAAAAATGACAGAAGCCGTCCGTAGGATAGAGAGACCATAATATCAAAAAACAATAACCTATTGATTTTTTAAGAAAAGTTGTTCAATATATAAGAAATTATTTCATTTAGCTACTCACCCTTGGTTTGCTCAGGAAGGGGTGAGGAAGAAGGGGAGGGATTTATGAACAAAGCGGACCTCATTAATAAGGTTTCAGAGAAGGCCAATGTCACACAGAAGGTTGCCAAGGTCATCGTGGATACCCTTTTTGATGGGATGATGGAAAGCCTTGAGAAAGGGCAACGAATCGAGATTCGGGGATTTGGAAGCTTTGTGGTTCGACATTACGGGGGATATAAGGGTCGAAATCCAAAAACTGGAGAGGTCGTGGATGTCCCACCCAAGAAACTCCCCTTCTTTAAGGTTGGAAAAGAACTAAAAGAGATCGTCAATAGTGGGGGTGCCTAAAGGCTCTTCCAGTAAGGTTTTTGTATCTCCTTTAATTGGTGGATGAAACGCTCGACCCGGGAATAGTCTTTCTTCTCCTTCTCTAAACACTGATTCTTATCCAGGGTGGAGAGTTGGCTAAGTTCTTTCAAAACCACTTTAATCGAACTGCTCTGTGCATTTACAGCGTACCCACCCTCGAGGGTAAATGCAAGTCTTCCTTGGGCAGTCGCGTTGGAAATCTCCATCAGGATTTGGGTCATTCTCGCAAATCCATTCTCTGTCACCTCCATTCCTCCCAAGGGATCCTCATAATGGATGTCAAATCCTGCTGAGACAAGAACCAATTCAGGCTGGTACTCAAGGGCAATGGGTTTTAAGAATTTTTCTAAGATATTTCCATAATCAGAGTCGTTTCCCCCGGTGGAAAGGGGAACGTTGACCGTAAAGCCCTCTCCTTTTCCCCTACCCACCTCCCTGGCTCCTCCTGTTCCAGGATAGAAGAACCCATACCGATGGGTGGAAAAATAGAGAACCCTGGGATCTTCATAGAAAGAATTCTGTGTCCCATTTCCATGATGAACATCCCAGTCCACAATCAGGACTCTTTTTAAGGAATAATTCTGGATGGCATATTGAGCCCCGATGGCCACATTATTAAAGAGGCAGAACCCCATTGCCCTATCCCTTTCTGCATGATGTCCAGGAGGTCTGACCAGGGCAAAACCATTATCCAATTTCCCTTCCATGACAGCCTTAATCAACTCCAAAAAACCGCCGGCAGCAAAGAGGGCTGCCTCATAAGATTTTGCACAGGTGGAAGTATCCATATCGAGGCGGTAGTGAGGTTTTCCAGCAGTAGAGGCAATCAGGTCAATGTAAGCCGGAGCGTGAATCGTTTCTAATTCTTCTCGAGTTGCTGGACGGGGTTTTACCATTTCAAAAAGATTCTTCATGTCCGGCTCTTGGAGCATCTTATAGATCACCCTTAACCGTTCCGGACTTTCTGGATGGCCTGGATCCATCACATGTTCCAGATACCTTTCGTCCTTTACAATCCCTGTTCGTTTCATAAACGTCCTCCTGCTGTTTCAAATAGGCTAACCTTTTAACGCAATACGTCTTGGGTTAAGAGACAGAATCAGCCTATCTTTTTTGTCCTCTATTGTCAAGGTAGTCCTTGGGATTAAACTTTAGAGACCTTTGAAAAATATTACCTGTAATTTAGCAAATTTTTGTCATGCCTGTGAAAGCAGGCATCCAGAATTTATTAATTTTAAATAACTTGTTGTTTAGTAAATTTTGTCATTCCTGCGGAGGCAGGAATCCAGAACATGTTGATTTTTACTGGATTTCCGCTTCCGCGGGAATGACAAAGTGTGGGTTTAAAAATATTTTATATTTCAATAAGTTATAAATTTTGCTAAACTTCAGTGAAATTAAATAATTTGGCTTTCCTTCCGGTTCATTCAATCCCTTTAATTTTCTATAATGATAGATGAGTGGGTGAAAGGATTGACCTGTTTGACAAGGGAGAAAAAGTCCCTTAAGATGGTTTGAACCTTAAAGACCCTTTTGGGTCACTCAATATATGGAAAGGAGGTGAAAAGAGAGTCTAAGGTTAAAGGGAAGATAGTTAAGATATATTCGGATTCTTTTGAAAGGAGGAAAAGATTATGAAAAAAAGAATGATATGGATGGGGTTTTGCCTCTTTCTATTGTGTCTTTGGATGGGGACAGTCTATTCCCAGGGGACAGGAACCACTGCTACTGCTCCAAGTCAACCTTTGCCCCGACCCCCACTGGAACAGTGTTGTATCGCTGGAGAGTACAAGGGTTACCATGAAGATATTCCTTCAAAGAGTTGCCCCAAACCGGAAAAAGGGGATTTTAAAATGATCATTTATCAAGATAAGGGGTGTGGGTCAAAAATTTGGGGAAAAATCATGAACCCTGACGGCACGATTCAGGATTTTACTGGAACTGTCATTCCTGGTAGAGGAGGATGCTGCGATATCTCAGGAGGGTGGTCGAAACCTCCTTCACCTGGTTTCCCTGGAGAAAGGACAGTTTTTAAAGGCTTCTTATGCAAAAAAGGCGGCAAATGGGTTGGTGAGGGCGACTATCGGACTACCAGAGGCGCGATCGTTTGTAATGGGAAATGGAAACTGGCACAGATGTAACGCCACCAGTGGCCTCATCCAACAGAAAAGGGGTTAATCTTGAAGGTTAACCCCTTTTCTTATCCATAAGTCTTTCTTCATCTGGGTGATCTTCTCTTGGCTGGAATCCCTGATGAACCCTTGGAATTAAAATGACATTCTATGAGAAGGTTGATTTGATAGGGAAAATCAGATAAATTAACCTCTATGGGGAAAGTGGCTTTCCTCTTCTGTGTTCATAATCATCAGCCTGTTGGGAATTTCTATCATGTCTTAGAAGAGGCCTATCAAAAGGCCTACCTGCCATTTATTGAGGTCCTCAAACGATATCCCTTCATGCGGATCTCCATACACTATAGTGGAGTTCTTTGGGATTTTTTTGAGGAGCATCATTCAGAATTTTTCGATCTTTTAAGGGGACTGGTTAAGAAGGGTCAACTTGAAATGATGACCGGAGGTTATTATGAACCCATCTTAGCAGTCATTCCCGATGAAGATAAGGTGGGCCAGATCCAGAGACTCACTCAAACGATTAAGGAGAAGATGGGGGTGACCCCCCAAGGAATGTGGCTGGCAGAAAGGGTATGGGAACCTCACCTTCCAAAGTATTTGGTGGAATCAGGAGTGGAGTATGTTACCATCGATGACTATCACTTCAAGAAGGCAGGATTACGGGAAGAGGATTTACATGGATATTATTTTACAGAGGAAGAGGGAAAGGTCTTAAAAGTATTTCCAGGAAGCGAAACCCTAAGGTATATCATTCCATTTCACTCCCCTGAAGAGACCATAGCCTACCTCTCCCGGCTTCGGGATTCTTCTGGGGCAGGCATCTTTGCGGATGACGGTGAGAAATTTGGGATCTGGCCTTATACCTATCATTCGGTTTATGAAGAAGGTTGGCTGGAACGATTCTTCCAGTTGATTGAGGAGAATCTAAATTGGATTGAGCCCATGACCTTTGGGACCTATGCCCAAAAGGAGAGACCGATGGGGAGGGTCTACCTTCCCTGTTCCTCTTATATGGAGATGGATGAATGGTCCCTTCCCACCGAAGCCATGCTGGAATATGGAAGGGTAGTGGAAAGGTTGAAGGAGTTGCCAGATGGAGAGAGAGTCCGAAGATTTTTAAAAGGAGGGTTCTGGAGAAACTTCTTTGCCAAATATCCTGAATCGAATGACTTACATAAAAGAGTGCTTCACCTGAGGGGAAAGATCGGGGATGGGAGAGCAAAGGCAACAACCTTCCGAGAGACCTTAAGATATCTCCATCGAGCCCAATGTAATGATGCTTATTGGCATGGAGTGTTTGGAGGGCTTTATCTTCCTCACCTTCGCCATGCCATCTATGAGAACCTCATCAAAGCAGAAGCCCTTTATGACCAGAAGAGATATCGGGAGAAAGAATGGGTAGAACTGGAACGGCTTGATTTCAATGGAGATGGGGACGAGGAGATTTTTGTTAGAACCCCTCAGATAGTTCTACTTTTCAGCAGACGTGGGGGATCTCTTTTGGAGATGGATGATCGGTCAAGGGCCTTCAATATCCTTGGGACCCTTTCGAGGAGAAAGGAAGGCTATCATCAAAAGATCATAGAGGTTAGCCGAGAGAGACCAGAAGAGAATTCTTCCTCAGGAAAGACCAAAACCATCCACGAAATCTTTGACCTCAAGGAGAAGGATTTAGACCAATGGCTCTGTTTTGACCAATATCGGAGAGCCTCTTTTCTTGACCATTTTCTGGCGGACCCAATGGATTTGGAAGGGTTTCGAAGAGGTCAATATCAGGAAGAAGGGGATTTTATTGAGGAGCCTTATGAAATGGAGGCCAAGAGGAGAAGGAGGGGACAGGAGGTTCTCTTCTCTCGTTCAGGGTGCCTGAGGGCAGGGGATAGGAGGGATCCGATTCAAATCATCAAACGGTTTTACATTTCGGATAGTCAAAGAAGTGTCAAAGCGACCTATGAGATGATCTACCAGGGGGAGAGGAGGAGGACAAACTTTGGCATTGAATGGAACATCAATCTCTTAGCAGGAGAGGCCCCGGACCGATATTTTCACATCCCGGGTCGTTTGATTGAGGATCGTAGGTTGGCCAGCATAGGGGCCTTAGAGAATATTGGTGAAGTTCACCTGATTGATGAATGGAACAGGATGAAGGTGACTTTAAGAACAGATAAAAGGGGAGGTCTCTGGCGATTTCCAATCGAAACCGTTTCACTCTCAGAGAGTGGGTTCGAAAGGGTTTTTCAGGGGTCATGTTTGCTCTTTTACTGGCCATTGGAGTTGGAGCCTGGGAAACAATTTGAGGTGAATATAGAATTAGGGATTGAGGATTTCTCGAGGGAATAGTGAGTTTAAGGTCGAGGAGAAAGGTGCCTTGGCCTCAATTCTAACCTTTGAATAATCGTTGAGGAGGAGATGAGATGGAGAAGAAAGAGAAGCCCTTAGAAAAGATGACCGCGAAGGAACTGAGAGAGATGGCCCTTGGTTTGCCAGGGGTCCATGGTGTACATGCCATGAAGAAGGAGGAGTTGATTTCGGCCATCCGGAAGGCCAGGGGGATCACAGAACCAGAGGTAAAGAAGGAGAAGGTGGTTTTAAACATCTCCGAATTAAAACAGAAGGTTAAAGAGTTGAGGGCCAAACGGGAAGAACTCCTCAAGCAAAGAAATTATAAAATGGCCGAAATTTTGAGAAAGCGAATCAGTCGGCTGAAAAAGAAGACGCGACGGGCTGCCTGACCCATTTCGGAATTTTATTAAGCATTCCGCAATCCGCAATCGTTGAACATGCCAAAGGTTTCTGTCATCATTCCCACCTATAACCGGCTTCCCATGCTAAAGGAAGCCATCCACTCGGTTCTCCTTCAGGATTTTGAGGATTTTGAACTCATTGTGGTGGATGATGGTTCGACGGATGGGACCCCGGATGAGATAAGAGGAATGGGAGGAAGGGTAAGACTGATCCAACATCTGGAGAATCGGGGGGTGAGCGCTGCAAGAAATAGAGGAATCCTTCACGCCCGAGGAAAATATATTGCCTTCTTAGATTCGGATGACCTATGGGTTAAGGGAAAACTTAAAATCCAGGTCCACTTTTTGGATGAGAATCCTCACTATCCTCTCTGCTATACCGATGAGATATGGATTCGGAGAGGCAAGAGGGTCAATCCAATGAAAAAACACGCCAAATATTCGGGCTGGATTTTCGAAAAATGTCTTCCCCTCTGTATCATCAGCCCCTCCTCTGCAGTGATGAGGAGGAGTCTCTTTACAAAAGTTGGACTCTTTGACGAAGCCCTCCCTGTTTGTGAAGATTATGACTTCTGGCTCAGGGTTTCTGCGAGATTTCCCATCTTTTTTATTAATAAGAAACTGATCATTAAAAGGGGGGGCCATTCCGACCAACTCTCTCAACGTTCCTGGGGAAATGACCGATACCGGGTGATCGCTCTTGAAAAACTTCTTTCAGAACCCTATATCGATGAAGAAAAAAGGGGGTTAATTCTCAAGGAGATGAAGAAGAAATGTCAGATTCTTTCCAAGGGGTACCTAAAAAGGGGAAATGAACTCGAAGCCAGATACTATCAGGAGGTGATGAGGAGGTATGGGATAGAAATATAGAGTCCTTCCTGATCCTTGGAGTATTCCAATTTACTATAGGGGATTTAAAATGGAGTCGATTGAAAGAATCCCGATTTCAGAAGTCGATCTTTCCGATGAGACTTTCTCTGTCAATTTTATGCCTGACTTACAGAGCCTTCGGTCTTCAATTCAAGCGGTTGGAATGGTTCAGCCTGTTCTACTACGGAGAAAGGAGGGACGATATCAAATTGTCAGTGGTTACAGAAGGGTGAAGGTTCTAAAGGAGTTGGGGATCCCAGAGGTCATCTCAAGGATCTTAGAAGATAAGGGATGGGAGGACCTTCAATTATTCTCCATTGCCCTCCATGAGAATCTAACCACCCGGGGGTTCAATTCAGTGGAGATAGCCATTGCCTTATACAAACTGATCTACCTTTTTAAGGTCGAACCTCCCCATGTGATTCAAACCTACCTTCCTCTCCTTCGCCTCTCACCCAATGAAAAGATATTAAATACCTATCTCTCCCTTGCTCAGATGGAGGATGAGGTAAAGGAATATGTGTTAAGGGAAGAGGTTTCGAGGTCTAATATCCGAAAGTTAGCAAGCCTTTTACCAGAGGATCGAAAGATTCTTATCCCCCTTCTTTCTTCTTTGAAGTTGGGTGAGAATCGTTTAAGAGAAATCCTTAACCTGCTCGATGAAATTGCCCGTCGGGATAAGAGCAGGATAGGAGAGATTGTTCGTCATTCAGAACTCCAGGCGACTCTTTCTCGAAAGGAACTAACCCCTTCTCAAAAAACAGAGCGGGTTAAAAAGATTCTTCTTGGGCTTCGTTATCCAAGGCTCACAGAGCTTGAGCGAACCTTTGAGAAAGAACGGAAGGATTTGACCCTCCCCCCCAATATCTTCCTTTCCCATTCCCCTTATTTTGAAGGGAGGGAGTGGAGGATCGAATTAAGGTTTGAAACGTTGGAACAATATCGTCACGCCCTCCTTTTTCTCTCAAAACTGGCAGAGGAGAAAAGGTTTGTGGATCTGGTCAAAAAGGGCGTCGAGCAGAAGCCATAGAAGAAATGATTCCTTTCCAATTGGAGCGAATCTATTTAGATGAAAAGGCTGAGAAGGATTGGGTGACCGAAAAAATTCTTCAAAGCCTCTCCCATCTTCCAGTGGAGAGGGTTCGAGGGAAAAGGGAACTGATAAAAAGATTCCTTTCTTTCCCTGACCCTTTAAAGGTGGGAAAGAAGCATCTATTGATTACCCATGATTATGGAAGACGGCTTAAACCTTGTCCAGGAACTTCCAATCACATCTGTTGTGGGTATTATGTCATCAATCCAATGACCAATTGTCCAATGGATTGCTCTTATTGTGTGCTTCAGGAATACCTGAACAATCCTTTCTTAACTCTTTATAGCAATCTGGATGATCTTTTTGGCGAGATTGACCTTTTTTTATCAAACCATGAAGAGAATTCTTTACGCCTTGGGACAGGGGAGCTCTCGGATAGCTTAGCCCTGGAATCCATCTTTCCTATCTCCCAGATCCTGGTTCCTTTTTTTGCAAAGAGAAAGAAGGCCATTCTCGAACTCAAAACGAAATCTTCCAGGGTCGATTCCATTCTTCATTTAAACCACCGGGAAAGAACAGTGGTGTCCTGGTCTCTTAACCCTCCCCGAATCATCGAGGAGGAAGAGAGGGGAACAGCCTCCTTAGAGGAACGGTTGGAGGCGGCCCGAAAATGCCAGGCGAAGGGGTTCCCCTTAGGGTTTCATTTCGATCCGATTCTATTCGATCAAGGATGGGAGAAGGAGTACCAAGAGACGATTCGGTCTCTTTTTAAGGTCGTTGATCCTAAAAGGGTCATCTGGGTGAGCCTTGGAGGATTTCGATATCCCCCAAAACTGAAACCAATTGTGGAGGAACGTTTTCCAAATACCCGAATCTTTCTTGGAGAATTATTCCCTGGGAGGGATTCCAAATTCCGTTATCTCAAGGGGATTCGGGTAGAGATCTACCACAAGATGGTCGAATGGCTCAGGGAAGTGGACCCGACTCTTTTTATCTATCTCTGCATGGAGAGTCAGGAGGTATGGGAAGAGGTCTTTGGTTGGTCGCCATCAAATAGTGGCCATCTGAATCAATTATTTAAAGAGAGGATAAGGAAGTTTGTAAAATGAGAAGAGACAGGAAAGTTATTATTACAAACGAAATAAGTCGTGTGTCATTGCGAGGAGTTGAGCGACGAAGCGATCCCAATAAAAAACAAAGATTGCCACGTCCTTCGGACTCGCAATGACTGTAACCATATTTACTTTGTTTGTATTCGTCTGAAGGAATATGATTCTTCTCAGGATGATTATGAATAAGGTAGGGGCAATTCATGAATTGCCCCTACAAAGGTTTTACGCCGGAGTCCGTCATTCCAATCCGTAGAAATTAATTACCATACAGGAGGTGAAACCATGAAACTGAAGGGGAAGGTAGCCTTAATCACTGGATCCACAAGAGGGATAGGGAGAGAGTTGGCCTTGGGGTTTGCCCAAGAAGGATCCGATGTGATCATCAATGGCAGAACCCTTGAAAAAGCAGAAGCAGTGGCTAAAGAGATCGGGGAGCTTGGCGTAAAATCCATTGCTATCGCAGCCGATGTCTCTTCTTTAAAAGAGGTCGCCAGGATGGTAGAAGAGGCGATCCAATCCTTTGGAAGAATTGACCTCCTGGTCAATAACGCGGGCGTTAATCCATTTATTCTTGAAGCAGAGAAGATTAAGGAGGAGGGTTGGGATCAAGTGCTCGATATCAATCTAAAGGGGACCTTTCTCTGCTGCCAGGCCGTTGGAAGAAAGATGATCGAACAGGGGGGTGGAAAGATTATTAATATCTCCTCTACCGCAGGGCTCTCAGGGGAACAGGGGTTTCTCCCCTATTGTGTGAGCAAAGCAGGGGTGATCATGTTGACCCGGATTTTGGCCTATGAGTGGAGCCGTTACAACATTTATGTTAATGCGATTGCTCCAGGGATTGTGGCAGGTGGGATGAATGCCCCTGTGCTTAAAAATGATTTCCTTTTCTCTAGACTAAAAGAGCAGGTTCCCCTCAAGAGATTGGCCAATTCAGAGGAGATCGTAAGGATTGCCCTTTTTCTCGCCTCGGAGGATTCCAGTTATATCAATGGGTCAACGATCGTTGCGGATGGAGGGATGATAGGTTACCATCCCGTTGGGTTCATCGATTTAATTGCTGAGATGAGGAAGAAAAAAGAGGGTTGACAACCGTTTTAGAGTTTGAGAAGATAAAGCATCTTTTTAAAGGGGAAGTGGGTTAATTAATCAAAGAAAGGAGGGATTTTACAAAGACGACAAGAAGGTTTTATCAAAAAAATTCATTACAGGAGGTGAAATAAAATGAAACGAATAGTTAAGATTAATAGTCTGATATTAATCGTAGTATTTTTTGCAACCTTATCAGTTCTTTTTCCTCTTGAGGCAAATGCTCAGAAGCCCATTAAAGTAGGGGTGATTGACACCTATGTGGGTCCACCAGCAGTCTTTGCGAATGATGCCCTCAACGGATTTAAACTCGCATTAAATGAGATCAATAAGAAGGGGGTCCTGGGAAGAAAGATTGAGTTTACGACCCGTGATGACAAATGGAAAGTCGATATTGGGATGAGTGTGGCAAAGGAACTGGTCATGAGGGAAGAGGTCGATGTGATTGTGGGGACCATTAATAGCTCTGTAACGCTGGCCATATCGGATTACCTGAAAGGGGAGAAAGTACCTTTTATTGTTTGGATTTCGAAGAGTGAACACATTACGGGGTCGAAGGGACATCGATATGTCTTCTCAACGGGTGAAAATACGGCTATGGCTGGAAAGGCTGGAGGGAGTGCGTTGGCTAAAAAACCATGGATTAAATACTGGATTGCTGGAGACGATTACGAATATGGTCATGCAATTGCAGATGCGATTTGGCGAAATCTGAAAGCCTTAAAGCCCAGTGTCGTTAAGGCTGGTGAGACGTGGTGGAAAACAGGTGAGCCTGACCTGGTTCCCTATTTCACTTCTGTCATGGCAGCCAAACCGGATGCCTTTATTGTGTGTGGGGGAGGCGCCACGATGACCAATTCTTTGAAGGCTTGCAAGACTACTGGGATTCATGAAAAGATTCCAGTCTTCATGCATACAGCCACAGACCATGCAGTTCTGAAGCCCCTTGGTCTAGATGCACCCGAAGGTGTGATGGGAACCATGGATTATCATTTCTACTATCCAGACACGCCAGCAAACCGAGCCTTTGTCAAGGCCTTTCAAGATGCTTATGGTGCACCTCCTGGATTCCCTGCATTCCATGGGTATATTACTGCTCACTTCATCGCTGAGGCTTTTAAGAAATCGGGGGCTGTGAATAAAGAGAAATTTATCGATGCCCTTGAAGGACTGGTGATCGATAGCCCTGTGGGTAAGATAGAGATGCGAAAGTGCGACCATCAAGCCGTCCTGCCCATGTATCTGGGTGTCACGAAAAAGGTTCCTCAATATCCTCACCTGATTTCAGGCGATATCGTCACCCTGAAAGGGGAAGACGTTATGCCCAGTTGTGAAGAGATCATGAAGGCCAGGGGGAAATAATAGTTTCCAGTAGGGCAGAGGGGATAAAAAAATTGCCCCCTCTGCCCTATATTCTTAGAGGGGAAGTAGTCAAGGTGGATCTTTCAGCATTTGGGGGTCAATTTCTGGTAGGTTTAAGCCGGGCAATGATTTTGTTTGTTGTTTGTGCTGGGTTGAGCTTTGTTCTCGGGGTACTCCGGGTTCCAAATATTGCCCATGGTTCGCTCTACATGATCGGGGCCTTTGCCACCTTTACCGTGACAAAACTGATTTCCGGCTCTGTCGGCTTCTGGATTGCATTGGCTTTGGCTCCCCTCCTGGTAGCCCTGGTGAGCTTGGTCGCTGAGCGAGCACTTTTCCAGTATCTTTATCAGAGAGAGCACTTGATCCTTATTTTATTTACTTTTGCTCTTTCGCTCATTCTCGGGGATCTGGTTAAAATTGTTTGGGGTGCGGAATACAGATCGGTCTCCCCTCCTCTCTTCCTTAAAGGAACGCTTTCCATCTTTGGGGTCTCGGTTCCCCGTTACAATCTGTTCCTTCTGATCATCGGTCCCTTGGTGGCCATTGCGCTCTGGCTATTTACCAACAAAACGAAAATAGGAAAGATCTCCCGGGCCGCAGCAGTAGATAGAGAAATGGTGGGGGTTCTGGGAATTAACGTGAGCTGGGTTTTTGCGTTGGCATTTGTAATTGGATGTTACCTTGCCGGTTTAGGGGGTGCCCTGGTTGCTCCTACAGCGAGTATCATCATTGGAATGGATCATTGGCTTATCATTGAAGCTTTTTTAATCGTGACGATTGGAGGACTGGGGAACATGTGGGGCGCTCTGGTAGGATCCCTTATCTTTGGTGTCACTCAATCTCTGGGAGTATTGATTTGGCCTCAATTTGCCATTGTGTTCCCTTATATGGCCGTAGTGATTGTCTTACTGATTCGGCCTAAAGGATTGCTTAAATCGGTTTGGTAGCGAGGAGAAGAAATTTGGCTCGGGAAGTCACTCGTTCAAAATGGATTGGATTTTTAATCGGCCTTATCCTCGTTTTGATCCTTCTACCACAATTCATTCCCAGATTTTATGTCTATCTCCTTGCCTTGATCTTTGTTAACTCCCTTCTGGCGATGAGTCTCAATCTGGTGGTCGGGCATGGTGGTTTGTTTCAATTTCATCATGGTGTTTTTTATGGGGTGGCAGCCTACACCATGGCCTTGATGCTTAAGAAAAGTTCCCTGCCCATGTGGACAGGTTTTATTGCAGGACCCATCGTCGCTGCTCTCGTAGGCCTTATCATTGGTTGGTTATGTGTCAGGCTCACTCGACTCTATTTCGCGATGTTGCAGATTTCTTTGGGTTCGTTAATTTGGGTAATTGTTTTCAGATGGTACAGTTTTACGGGAGGGGATGATGGCCTTCCTGGGATCCCCGTGCCCGAGATCTTTGCCCCTCTAAAAAATACTTATTATTTCATCCTAATCCTTCTTATTATCTGTTTGACCCTCATGTATCTAATCTTGAAATCACCTTTTGGAAATACACTTCAGGCGATTCGAGATAATCCACAACGATGTGAAGCAATAGGTATAAACGTTCGGCTTTATCAACTCATCGCTATAGTGATCGCCACTTTTTTTGCTGGGGTTGCGGGTGTTCTGTTTGTGGTATTAGAACGGTCTGTTTCTGCAGAGTTATTATTTTGGGTGTTGTCCCTCGAAATCTTCATCATGTGTCTTTTGGGAGGTTTGTTCACGTTTGCCGGTCCTGTTCTTGGGGCAGCCATTATCGTCGCTTTGAGAACGTTTGTAGGTATTTTCACCGAATACTGGACCCTGATTTTGGGGATTATGCTGATCTTGATAATTTTCTATCTCCCAGAAGGGGTGATGGGCTTTTTACAGGATTTATTTAAGCCCAAAACAAAGAAAATGGCCGGAAGGGTTTAAGGATAAATGCTTAAAGTAGAGGGAGTCTATAAATCATTTGAAGACTTCATGGCAGTTAATGGAGCGAACCTCACCGTTGGGAAAGGAGAGATTGTTGCCGTGATTGGTCCCAACGGTGCAGGGAAAACGACGTTATTTAACCTTATCACCGGGGCGTTGAAGAGGGATAAGGGGAAAATCATTTTTAAAGGTGAGGATATTGGTGAACTCCCTCCCTATGTGATCTGTAGGAAAGGGATTGCTCGGTCCTATCAGATTGTCAACATCTTCCCTCGACTGAGCGTCTTCAAAAATGTACAGGTAGCAGTGCTTTCCCGGCAAAGGAAGAGTCTCAAACTCTTCGAGTCAGCTGAGAATATGGTTGTAGAGGAGACAAATAACATCTTGGAGGGTGTGGGACTTCTGGATAAAGCGGATAGGGTTGCCGGTTCATTGTCCCATGGGGACCAGAAAATACTTGAGATTGCTATCGCTTTGGGGAATGAACCAGAACTACTGATTTTAGATGAACCCACCGCTGGTATGTCTCCTGAAGAGACCTTGGCGGCGCTGGACCTCATCAAACAGTTGGCCCACATGAGGGGATTAACTATTTTATTTTGTGAACACGACATGGACATTGTATTCGCGATTGCTCAAAGTATAATGGTAATGCATCAGGGACGAACGATTATCCAAGGAAATCCAGAAGAGGTGAGAAGTAATAAAGAGGTGCAGGAAGCCTACCTCGGAGGTGAGTGATGCTGGAGGTAGAAGGAATTCACACCTTCTATGGTTTGAGCCATATCCTATTCGGTGTTTCTTTAAAGGTTAATCCAAAAGAAATAGTCTGTCTTTTGGGTCGAAACGGTGCAGGAAAAACCACTACCATGAAGAGCATCATGGGCATCACTCCTCCAAAGCGAGGGAGCATCCGATTTAAAGGAGAAGAGATTATCGGCATGGAGCCTTATTTGCTTACACGAAAAGGCATTGGCTATATTCCTGATGATAGAAGGATCTTTGCTGATCTTACAGTGGGGGAAAATTTAGAGATAGCAGAGAGAAAACCGAAGGAGGGCGAAGGATGGAGTAGGGAGAAAATTTATGAGCTCTTCCCTGTCCTGAAGAATATAGATTCTCGCAGAGGCGGTTGCCTAAGCGGCGGGGAGCAGAAGATGTTAGCTATCGCCCGGGCCTTGATGGGGAATCCGGAGTTTTTGCTCCTTGACGAACCATTTGAAGGGTTGGCACCTGTGCTGGTCCATGCCATAGAGGATCAGATTAGAAAGTTAAGAGACGTGGGGTTAACTGTCCTTATTGCTGAGCAGAATGTGAGGTCAACCCTGAGATTGAGCGATCGTGGCTATATCATCGATAATGGACAGATCCGTTTTCAAGGAAGCATTGATGAACTGAGAGAGAATGAGGAAGTGAGGAAAAAATATTTGCTCGTTTAGCCTCCTCCGTTAAAGAATGCAGAGACTTCGAAGGCCAATTTTAATAAACAGCACAAGCCAAGACCTTCTTAAAGTTCACTACATTCACCAAACCTATCCCAGCCTATGAAATTGAATGCATATCATGGGGAGTGAAGATGCGTAAATGCACAGTTGTTCTAACTATTGTTTTAACCGGACTATTCATGCCTTTGTTCTCTCAAGCCGCTGGGGTGACATTTGAAACCGCCCATCTTATCGTAAATGATGGTACGGACATCCTTTCACCTGAGCAACTCAAAGCCTTAGCCGAACAGGCCCAGGCCACGCTGGAAAATATTCTCGGATTTTGGTCTGTAGATCCCGGGATAGATCGATTCGGAAAGATAAGGGTCATTTTCGAAAGGCCGCGTAGAGATGTCTATTCGAGTGTTTTTTATTGGGATACAAAAGGGGGAAAGAAGACACGCGTGGTTGGGGTATTCGGCACGGATGAAAAACCACAAATGATGGCCCACAAACTAACAAGTGCCATTTTCCCTCAAAGAGACAAATTGATTCGAAATATGATGGGAATTCTTACAGAGGAACAGGTGGGAAATCCCTTAACGTTTCCTATGTGTGGTTATAGTAGTGACGATTGGGTGTTGGCCATTTTGAAAGCAAAATCATACATTCCTATCGATGAATTGGGGCCGGATCATGAGTCATGGGGTATGAAGGATGAAGGAAAGGGTAGGCTTAAGATTACGGATAAAGCAAAACAACACAAGGGATATGCTGAAGCAGGGTCCTTCGGCACCTATCTGTTTCAGACTTATGGAATCAATAAGATGAAGCAGTTCCATAGACTTTCCCATGAGAAAGACCGGCCCTGGCAGGACGTATTCCGCGTTGGTATAAAAGAGCTTGAGGCGAATTGGATTAATGCCTTAAAAGCTTACGAAAAGACCAGACAGGGGAATATATCCCTCTTGTTGAAATTGCTTGACAGTCATCCGGATACTGCCTGTCTGGAAGGCCAGAAATTGTCGGCCAAGAAGCCTTAAAAAAGCTGGGAACAACTCTTTTAATCATCCCAACTTTCCCAGACAATCCTTATAAGGCTTCCCTCAGACACACTTATTGTCTGAAGAAAAGGGTTTCCAAGAAGGAGGATTTCATTTGTTATTTGCAATGGGGGTTCATGTTATGTTTTATTTGGTTTTATCTAATGACGGATGATTCAATCTCACGTTAAGTGGGGAAAAGATGAGTGGGGAGAACATTTTCATCCTAAATGTTTAAAATTAAATTTACGAGGGAGAGGGAAAGATGAAACTCGAAGGGGATTACTATTTTATGGGGACGAGGGGGACGATTACTCTTTATATAAAATAGAAGATGAACTCTTATTTTCAGTCAAGAAAGGAGTATATAAAAATGAGAAAATCTCTTTCCCGTTTAACTACTGCTGGAATTATTGTTATCACCTTATTAATAGTTTCCATTGGTTTTACACAGGGTTTTCGTCAAAAGCCACAAAGGAGTATCCAAACAGGGATTGTGGAGTCAGGATTAATTATCCTTGTGGAGTTTCCAGACATCAAGCATGATGTCACCAGAAATTTTGTTGAGGAGAGGTTTTTTGATCGGTTAAACAGATATGTTCAGGAAATGTCTTATCATAAGGTCTCCATTGGCGGAAATACCACGGAGAAATGGTATAAGATGCCAGATTCCATATCCCAATACAGGATATCGTCGCGGAATCTCGAAGTGGATAAATCACGGATTATAAAAATCATTGATGATGCCATCAATGCAGTGGATGCCGATTTTTCTAAATACTCTTTTACAGCCATTTTCATGGGGGCCAAATTACAGGATTATGGCATGATCGGGCTATGTGGATATCCGGGCATGCTCGGCTGGAGCACGGCGGATGTTTTAAAAACAAAGAGTGGTCAGATGGTCAGAGGCGGTGTTGCCATATTCAGTTATCAGGCCCATCTTGGCACTCTTTTTCATGATGTTGCCCACATTCTCGGAGGGGTGAGGGACGGGAAGAGAATGGTCCCCTGCCTCTACGATCACGATTTACAAGCCAAACCGGGCGATATGAGGCAAACGTTTATTGATGCAACGATCAATATGGGTTTTTGGGATCCCATGTCTTGCCATTATTATAAAAGAGATATGCCGCCCCCTGGTATTTCCTCATGGACCAAAATAAGATTGAACTGGATGGATTCATCGAAGATCAGAATAGTAAAGCCGACTGAGAAAGTTGAACTGATATTAGGCCCTCTGGAGGATGGAAGATCGGAAACACTTGTGGTAAAGATTCCTATCACTGAATCAACCTATTATCTTATTGAAAACCGCCAGCCCATTGGTTTTGATAAAAACCTCCCTGGCAGTGGTGTTTTAATTATGTATGCGGATGACCGCATTCCTGAATGCCGTCATGGAAAATCTCCAGTGAAGCTCATGGATGCGGATCCTAAAGTTCCTCACCTTGAAGGCGCAGCTTTTGATATAGGGAAAAAGGATTCTTTTCATGACGAAAAAAACAGAATCAAAATACAGCTCTTAGAAAAGATGGGTGATGCTTATAAAATTCGCATCGGCCCGATATAGCCAAGGTTAATACAATTTAAATAAGTTTTTTAAAGAAAGAAGATGAAAATTAGGGTTCCTCAGCACCTCTGGTACGGGAATACAGAGATGGAGCTTGATTTCCCCTCCTCTTGGTCCATTTTTTTCTGTCCGATGAAAGGAGGGGGAAGAAAGAAGCTGGTCCACAAGGAGATGGAGAAAACATTTCAGAAGCCTATTGGCTCCCCACCCATTCGAGAATTAGCCAAAGGGAAAAAGGAGATTGTCATTCTCTTTGACGATTTAGCGAGGCCAACTCCTGTATATGAGATTATCCCTTATGTGCTGAGGGAGTTAGAGAAGGTCGGGATTTCAGATCAACAGATTCGGTTTATCGCCGCCCTCGGAGCCCATGGGGCGAGCACCGCCAATGATTTTCGTAAAAAATTAGGGCCGGAAGTGCTTGACCGGTTTCCCGTATATAATCATCACCCATTTAATTATTGTACCTACTTGGGCAAAACCAGTCGAGGTACACCCGTTTCCATTAACCGAGAGGTGATGGCTTGTGACCTAAAAATTGGAATCGGGTGTATTGTCCCCCATTCCTTCACAGGATTTGGAGGAGGGGGAAAAATCATCCTTCCAGGAGTAGCCCATATCGAATCCATCGCCCACAATCATGGGCTCATTGAAACACATCCAGAATGTGTTGGCATGGGGAAGATTGAAGGCAACATTCCTCGTCTTGATATCGAAGAGGCAACGAGAATGGTGGGTCTTGATGTGAAGATCGATGCTATTGTCAATCTTCAGGGAGAAATCACAGGTCTTTTTGTTGGGGACCCAATCCTGGAGCATCACGAGGGGATGAAGTTGGCTAAAGAGGTCTACCTCACCACTCCAGCGAAGGATATGGATGTGGTTATTGTCAATACCTTCTCAAAATCGAACGAGGCGGCCATTGCCCCATTTATCGGGATCCCCTCTTTGAAAGAGGAAGGGGGAGATCTGGTCATCATTGCCAATGAGCCTGCAGGTCAGGTCGTCCACTATCTTTTCGGGGAATTTGGAAAATGCGGAGAGGGAAGGCTTCAACTTCCTCAACCCCTTCCCACCAAGGTGAAACGTTTCATCATCCTTTCACCCTTTAAAGACCATATGGGAGCCTGCTTCTTCGGAAAGGTTTCATCCATCCAATGGGTCAAAACATGGAAAGAGGTTCTGGAGTTATTAAAGACAGAATGGGGAGATCGAGCAAGGGTCGCTATCTATCCAGATGGAACAGTCCAGTATTTTAATAAGTCAGAATCAACAATGGTTGAAAATCAAAAATAATCCTCAATGAAAATCCTTAGAATTGATTTCCTTACCTTCCTCCAATAATATTTTGCTTTAGTTTTGCAAATTTTTGTCATGCCTGCGAAAGCAGGCATCCAGAATTTTTTGATTTTAAATAACTTGTTTTTTAGTAAATTTTGTCATTCCTGCGGAGGCAGGAATCCAGAA
>FWPV01000935.1_pt1 | contig 86301 bp, 79 predicted proteins | sample 2228371 | NCBI WGS metagenome assembly FWPV01 (sample SAMEA103939776, study PRJEB20133) | metagenome
ACGGAGATGGAACAGATGAAGTCGTGGTGGTCGTGGGCTTTATTGAGGTGGTCGTGCTCGTTACCTGCATGGACGTCGTGGTCGTCGGAACTATTAAGGACGTGGTGGTTGATGGTATGACTGAGCTTGTTGTTGTGGTCGTTACTTTAATTGAAGTAGTTGTCGTTTGAACTGTGGTCGTTGTTGTTGGCTTAATTGAAGACGTTGTAATTACCAAAGTGGTTGTTGTGGTTGGAATTATAGATGTCGATGGCTGTTGCGATGTTGTGGTTGTAGTCGGCTTTTGTGAAGTCGTTGTCGTTGGTAAAACTGATGATGTTGTAGTAGGCTTTATTGACGTTGATGTCGTTGTAGGTTCAATTGATGTGGTTGTCACGGGATTTGCGAGTGTCGTTGCACTCACCATGTCGGAATAATTTGAATCTCCAGCCAAATTATATGCACAGACTGCATAGTAATACGTTGTTGAGGGTAGCAAATTGATGTCAGTGAATGCGGTTACATTTGCATCAACTAATGCAGACAATTCCCATGGACCAAATATTGAAAGTGCGCGCATTATTTTAAAGCCAATTTCATTATCAGAATTATCAAACCATGTTAAATATATTTGGTTCGGAGAAGCCGCATGAGCAGCAAGATTTGACGGTGCATGTGGAGGCATTTCTAAATTGAAAGTCGTAGCACTAGCAATATTAGAATAAATAATAGTTTTTCTGCTTACTATTTTAATTCGGTAATAATATGTGGTTCCAGGGGTGAGGTTATCATCGCTATAAGATTTTTTATTCTTTACTTTCGCAATCAGTGAGAACCCAGTGTCGGCATTATCGCTTCGCTCGATTGAATATACTGTACCTTTATTAGTATCTTCCCATTTTAAATCAATTTGATTGTTTGAAGATGCTGTTGCGGTTAATAAAGGAATTGAAACAGCAGCATCAGCAAAAGTTGACCAAGCAAACATGAAAAATAAACAAACAATACATTTTGATACCTGTATGCTTTTTTTCATACATATAACCCTTTTTTTGTTGATTGTAATTTAAATGAAATTAACTTTTATTTTCGGAATTATATTAACAAAGCGTTATTGATGCGTATGTGACAAATGTCACAGGCAAAGGATTAAAATTATTATGGAAGCTTTTAATGTAGGCATTAAAATTCAAATCTACAGATCTCTAAGGGGAATACGGTAATAAGAGGAGAAAGAAGAAAGGGTTTGAAATTGGCCGGATAAGTGAACCTTGCCGCCTATAAGGCGGTTCTTCCTGGAGCTTCATTCTTTTTCAGATACATGCCTCACTCCCCCTCCGACAAATCGGGGCGTGCGAGGCATGAAACCGGTCAGCTCAGAAAGAATAAAAAAACACGGAGCATCCAGAAAAAATGCCCCGTGTTTATTACGTAACTCCGCTAAGGTAATCTAATCACACAGGTTGTAGCTGGGAAGCCGGTGGTATAGGCGTAGCTGCTGTAAACGGTTGCATCAGAGGCATTGCCGGGAAGCGGGATGCTATAGTTGAGAGTGATAGCTGGGGTTACTTTATAGATTTTCAGTCCATCGGAACCGGCAGCCACATAGGCATAGCCGTTGACCAGGTCTATGCCATTGGCAGTGCCTGCCAGAGCAGTGACTGCGGTATAGCCTTCATGCAGGGGCTGAGAGGGGTTGGCGATACTAATGATTTCCAGCAGGTCGGTGCTGGTTTGGGACAGCACCGCGACCTTATGCGTGGCGGTATCCACGGCAATTTCGCGACCAAACCCATACAGTCCCCGTGTGCCCAGGATCAGCGGCGCACTGGGAATGCTCACATCCACCGTCTGCAGGCTGCCCTGCTGATTAAGCAGGCAGGCCACCGTGGTGCCATAGAGCTCTACATCATTCCAGCATAACCCGGAGAGGCGCAATGAACCAAGCAGCGCAGGAGATCGGGGATTGCTGAGACTGAGGATTTTTAAACCCTCGGTGCCGTCCGCCACATAGGCAATGGTGCTGTTACTGTTCAGTGCTACTCCATAGGCGGTGCCCGGGGTGTCATAGGTGCCAATCACGGTCGGGGCTGCGGGGTTATTCAGGTCAACCACCAGGATGCCCTGTGTTCCGGCTGCGACCACTGCCATGGTGGCAGTGCTGTTTAATGCGACATCCCAGAATGCCGGCATGCTTGTGGCAAGCTCACCCACCACAAACGGATCCTGTGGATTGCTGAGATTGACGATTTTTAGCCGGGCTTTGTTGTCAGGTTTATAGGTGCCCGCTACCACCGCGCGTGCGCCTGCTACTGCGATACGCTCTCCAGAGAATGTGTCGTTTACTGTTGCCAAGGGGGTCGGCGCCGAGGTTACTTTATAGATTTTCAGTCCATCGAAACCGGCAGCCACATAGGCATAGCCGTTGACCAGGTCTATGCCATTGGCAGTGCCTGCCAGAGCAGTGACTGCGGTATAGCCTTCATGCAGGGGCTGAGAGGGGTTGGCGATACTAATGATTTCCAGCAGGTCGGTGCTGGTTTGGGACAGCACCGCGACCTTATGCGTGGCGGTATCCACGGCAATTTCGCGACCAAACCCATACAGTCCCCGTGTGCCCAGGATCAGCGGCGCACTGGGAATGCTCACATCCACCGTCTGCAGGCTGCCCTGCTGATTAAGCAGGCAGGCCACCGTGGTGCCATAGAGCTCTACATCATTCCAGCATAACCCGGAGAGGCGCAATGAACCAAGCAGCGCAGGAGATCGGGGATTGCTGAGACTGAGGATTTTTAAACCCTCGGTGCCGTCCGCCACATAGGCAATGGTGCTGTTACTGTTCAGTGCTACTCCATAGGCGGTGCCCGGGGTGTCATAGGTGCCAATCACGGTCGGGGCTGCGGGGTTATTCAGGTCAACCACCAGGATGCCCTGTGTTCCGGCTGCGACCACTGCCATGGTGGCAGTGCTGTTTAATGCGACATCCCAGAATGCCGGCATGCTCGTGGCAAGCTCACCAAGTACCGAGGGGTATGCTTCATCGCTGATGTCAACAACCCACAGGTGAGCTTTCCCTGTAGAATCGGCACCCGTAATAACAGCCAGAGTTCCACTAATCGAAATATTTTTACCGCTAAATGGGATATCAGCACTGCCCAAGAGCAGAGGGTCGGCAGGGATTACAACATCAAGGGTAGAAAGACCAAAAATCTTAGAGGCAATAAATGCCTTGCCACCCGCCACCCTGACGTCCATTGGTGACCCGACACCGGGAGTAACACCCATGAGCAACGGGGTCGACGGAGATGGAACAGATGAAGTCGTGGTGGTCGTGGGCTTTATTGAGGTGGTCGTGCTCGTTACCTGCATGGACGTCGTGGTCGTCGTGGGCTTTATGGAAGTGGTTGTGGTCGTTATATTTGACTTTGTTGTTGCACTTGCGACATTTGAATAATCCGAATACGTTATTTTAACTTTGTTTACTTGAACATACATGCGTACACGGTAATAATATGTGGTAGATGCACTAAGGCCGGTGCTCGAGTAGGTCGTGACACCAGCCCCCACGGTTGCGATCTGCGCAAAGGTGCCTGGTTTGCCTGCATTGTCCGGCGCCCGCTCAATGGCGAATCCAGTTTCGTTGGTGGAATTGTCCTTCCATGTCAGATTAATCTGGCTTGAGGAAACCGCCATTGCAGTCAGATTGCTTGGTGCTGTCGGGTCAGTAATAATTGAAGTCGTTGTGCTGGTCGTTGGCGCAACAGAAGTTGTCGTTGTCTTTACCGAAGTGGTCGTCGTAGTTGGCTTTATTGACGTTGTTGTGGTCGTCAGTTTAATAGACGTTGTTGTTGGTTGTAGGGTTGTGGTAGTGGTTGTTGATTGAGCAGGGATGGTGATAGATTTTACGGGAGTATAATCAGAATAATAACGTTTTCCCTGGGTTTTGAAGGCGCGCACACGGTAGTAATAAGTAGTCGCCCAATATAACCGAGAATCAGAGTCCGTGTAAGTAGCCGTTGTGGTTTCATTTGCCCCAATTTCAAAAACGACGGGTGAGCTCATAGTGGCTGAAAGGCTTCGTTCGATCTGAAACCCTGTTTCATCAGACGAATTATCATTCCAGGTAAGTTTAATTGAATGACAGCCATAGCACGTTATGCTGAGTGTGAGATTGCTCGGTGCGTTTGGCGGGTCTATTGCGGCATGTGAAAGTGTATGAGAAAAGGAAAAGACGATGAAAAGGGTGGCGAAACATAGTGCGCTTTTAAATTTCATTTATATGCCTCCAAAAAAATGCAAGTTTATTAGCACAGTGGCTCAGTATTGTCCAATGAAGAATCAATGAATATATGGTTAAGACAGTGTTAATTATTAATAATATAGAACCATATTTTACGTTTATATTTGAGAAAAATCAACACCATTATATATGTATTTATTGCTTAATTGTTTTATATTGCTTTATTTAATGTTTTATAAATTTTCCGTAATTACTATTTGTATCGTAATTTTCCATTCTAATCTTTCTTTATTTTTTGAATTGATGAAACCAAAGAAATTTTGACTCTTAACTGCAATATCCTTGCCAAAGCAAAAACTATATATAGGTATACGTATGCTATTTAAACACAATATCTTGGGCATTATACATAATTACTTTGTATATGCAATATATTTTTTGATAAAAAAGAAATTTGAGGTGTCGTAAAAGCGTGACCTGGATTATAGGGGACAAGTGCCTTGTGATTCAGGTAGGGAATCGCGACGGGAGAAAAAGAAAAAGCATGATTGAATGAGGCGGAGGGAAAAGTTAAATGTTATATTTCATTACCTGGTTATGGTAATATGAAACTATCCTCCCAAACAGGTTTCTTTAAAAAGATGCGTTTATCAATTTTTCTGCGTTTGTTGATTGGGTTTGTGGTGATATTTCTTTTGCAAATGGCGGTCAGTTTTTATGTCGCCATACGATTGCGCCCCCTGGAAAAGATCCCCGCCACCATCAGGAAAAATGATTATAAAATTATCACCCACAGCAAGAAACTGGCGGATATACTTATCAGCCAAGTGCGCTATGAAAAGAAGTTTATTATTACGCAAGATATAACGATACTGCAGGCTTTTCTTGAACATAAATCTGAATTTAACCAGTATCTGAACGAGCTGCAGTCGCTGGAAATGGCTGACCATTCTAAAACCCTGCTTAACGGCATTAAACAGACATACCAACAATATCAAGCCTTATGTGCAGAAGAAATAGCTTATTTGAAATTAGCCACCGATTACCCGCAGAAGGAATATGAACAAAAAAAGGAAATCGCCTTCAATACGATACTTGAAAACCTCAAAGAATTAACCACCCAAACTGAACAGAACAGTTACGAGCGCATTGAGGAGCTGGGCAAAGCGGTTGCTGATACCCGCGCGGTGGCCATTGGTATTATTGTTTTTTCGCTGGTGTGCGGCATCGTCATATCAATTCTGGTGACACGGGGCATTGTTATGCCGCTTTCTGCGGTTAAACGCAAAGTGCACCAAATTGCCGCCGGCGATTTATCAGGGGACTTACAACTTGCTTCCCCTCCTGAAATTAAAGAACTGGCAGATACCATAAACTCGATGTGCTATAATCTTAAACACATTGACAAAATAAAGACCGATTTTTTTGCCGCAATGTCCCATGAACTGCGCACTCCGCTCACTTCCATTAAAGAAGGCATAAACTTGCTGATGGATAAAACCGGCGACGTTGGTGATAATAAACAGCACCGGCTTCTGGAAATTATGGCAGAAGAAAGTAATCGTCTGATTAATTTGATTAATTCATTTCTGGATCTTTCAAAAATGGAAGCGGGCATGATGCGGTATTCATTTTTCCCCGAAGATATCACCCCGTTAATTTATAAAGCGATCAATGGCATAGAACCTTTGGCTGAAGCAAAAAATATACGTATCGAGACGCGCATACCTGAAGCATTGCCGATCGTAAAAATTGACAGCGAACGGATTTTACAAGTCCTGCGGAACCTTTTGGGCAATGCGGTTAAGTTCACAAATAACGGTGGCACCATTACGGTTTGCGCTGTTGGTGTGAGACACGGAGTGAAATTGTCCATTAACGATACAGGGGTGGGGATAGCGGAACAGGATTTAAAGCATATTTTTGATAAATTTCATCAGGCAAGCACCGGAGATGAAAATAATATCGGAACGGGATTGGGGCTTTCTATCGTTAAGCATATTATAGATGCGCATGGAGGCACGGTGTGGGCGGAAAGCACAGTCGGTATTGGCAGCACGTTTACGTTTGTGTTGCATTCCTGATGGGCATTGGTTTCGGCGGATGTGTTAAGAAGCAGGTGGTCATGCCGCAGGAAATAACCATTCCTGCACAGCCGTCGCCAGCAAAAAAATGCCGGGAGGATCACGAACTGTTGCAGCGCAGCGAAGAATTGCTGGCGCTGGGAAATTATAGCGGGGCACTTGCAACTAACCAGCACATCTTATCGGTGCCTAATCCTGAATTACCCAAGGATGTCGCACTGTATAATATCGGGGTTATTCATGCGCATCATAAAAATCCAGACCGGAATTACCCGAAAGCCATCCGAGCGTTTAAAAAACTCATAAAGCAATATCCTGCCAGCCCGCTGATAGAAGAGGCCAAAGTGTGGGTTGAAACGTTGCAAAAGATAGAAAAACTGGAGAGCGCCAACGAGAGTTTGGAATCAACCATTGAATGTTTGGAAGAAACCATTGAAAATTTAAAACGGGTAGATACTGATATAGATCAGAAAATGAAAGAATGACGGGAGCACGGCACATGTCGCAGGCAAAAATACTGGCTGTTGACGATGATAAAAATCTTCTGGAAATTTTAAAAATGCGGCTTGAAGCATCAGGCTATGAAATTATTACTGCTTCACACGAGGCGGAGGCAATACAGGCGGTTCATGAGCACCTTTTTGATTTGTCTATTGTGGACTTGCACCTGGCGCATCAGAACGGCATAGCCCTTATGGAAAAGCTCCATCTGATTAATCCTGCTATGCCCACGATCATACTCACCGCATACGGTAGTATTGAAAGCGCAGTAGAGGCGGTAAAACGGGGCGCTTATACCTATGTGTGCAAGCCGTTTAATACCCAGGAACTGCTGTGCCAAATAGATAGAGCCATCAAAACCAGCAAACGAGATAAAGAAATCAAAAAGCTCAGTGATACCTTAGCCACCAGTTACAATTTTTCGCATATAGTGGCTAAGAGCGAAAAAATGCTGCGTATACTGGAGCAGGTCACGCGGATCGCACCGATTGATTCGACAGTATGTATTTATGGAGAAAGCGGCACCGGCAAAGAACTTATCGCCCGCGCTATTCATATTGCCAGTCCGCGCGAAGCACATAAATTTGTTGCAATAAACTGTGCGGCCATTCCTGATACACTCATTGAGAGCGAGCTGTTTGGCTATGAGAAGGGGTCGTTTACCGGAGCGTATCGCAGCACCAGCGGGTTATTTACTGAGGCTCATGAAGGCACTATCTTTCTGGATGAAATTGGCAATATGCCTCTGGCAACACAGGCTAAGTTTTTACGCGTGCTGCAGGACCGGCAATTTTATCCCATAGGCAGTAAAAAGCCCCTTGAGGTTGATGTTCGGGTTATTGTCGCTACCAACAAAGATTTAGAAGACGAAGTGAAAAAAGGGCATTTTCGCGAGGATCTTCTGTATCGGATTCACGTTATCCCCATATATATTCCGCCCTTGCGAGAACGAAAAGAGGATATCCCCTTGCTGGCTGATTATTTTATAAATAAATATGCCTCGGAAATGGGTAAAGCTGTTGATGGGTTGCATCCATTAGCAATCCTAAAACTCATGAACTATGATTGGCCCGGAAATGTAAGACAATTGGAAAATGTTATAGAATATGCGGTTGCCATGGCCCAGCATAACATAATCACGGATGAATTATTACTGCTCACAAAAGATGATAATCAAGAATATAATCCGGAATCGTTAAAAACGCTTAAAGACGCCAAAAATGCATTTATGCGTGATTATCTGATACATCTTCTTAAAACAACCAAAGGCAATGTGAGCAAAGCTGCAGAGCTGGCAGGGCAATACCGCACCAATTTTTACAATGTATTAAAGAAATATAATCTCAATTCTGAAGATTTCAAAGAAGACTGATCTCTTGGTATGGCATGCTCAAAAAAAAGGGGATTTTGGACGGATAAGATCATGCAAGAAACGTGGTTTTCAAACACAAATGCAAACGGGGTTAGACGGTATGTTGCTAACCCCGCTGCACATGATTGACAAATTAGGGCGATAACTAAAGTTATTTCTTTAATTCCTTATTGATGGTCGCGACAAAAACGTCTATGGAACGTCCTTTCACGGGTTTGCCGTTAATATAGATAGAAGGAACGCCGCGGACACCAAGTTTCTGACCCTGATTCATATCCTCGGTGATCATTTTTTTCAGTTCAGGGTCTTTTATGTCTTTTTCAAATGCGGCCATGTCAAGACCCGCTTCTGTTGCATAGGATTTAATGCTCTCATCGTTTAAGTTTCGATAATTTTTAAACAACAGGTCATTTACTTCTTTATATTTCTTTTGCCGATTTGCCGCGAGGCTGGCGAGGGCGGCGCTTTCTGCCGCCTTATGAATGGATGTAAGTGGGAAGTGTTTAATTACCAGGTTCACGTCTTTTGGGTATTTTTGAAGAACCTCTTGAATTGTTGGGTAAACCTGGGCGCAATACGGGCATTGGAAGTCAAGGAACGCTACGATGGTTACTTTTGCATCCGTGGGGCCGATTACCGGGGATTTGCCGATGTCAATCGTATAGACATTGGATATGCTGAGAACTGAAATTTTTTTCCCTTCCGCAGCAGTTAAATAAACAAGATCCTGATTCGGCGAGACCGCGATTTTAGAGAACTCGGTTTCAAGGGGAATTTTATCAGTCATTACACCGGTTTCTAAATCGTAAATGAATAAACTTTTTTTGCCGAGCACATAAGCCTTGCCACCATATAGAGAGTATGCGACGTCATGCGGGGTGTCCTCAAGCACGATGGTTTTTTGTATATCCCATTCAATTGCCGCATAGGCAGCCGAGTGATGAGTGATTAAAAAAAACGAGAGACCCGTCAAAAAGATGCCAATTGGGACAAGCTGCAGATATGACTTTTTCATAATTCAATTTCCTCCGGTTACATTCGTTTTACTGTAATTCACCTTAATCGAGATGCCATTACATTGCCAATACTTTATCGCGTGAATTTTGAATCTGTTTATTCTCGCGTATAAATTGTTGGTAACTATACCAGCCTGTTTTCAGAAAGTAAATAAATAATATATAAAAACGGAAATAATTTTCATATAAACGCTCATTGCAATTTATGACATAATTTTACAAATAGTGGCAAATAGAAGTTAATTTTTGAATATATTCATCCGATAGAAAGTGCATCGCATTTGGAAAATTTTCAGCTTTATCTTATAACATCGCTTGCGTCATGAAAAAAACGATATTTGCCATAGCAGAAAAAGAAAATCACAAGATCTATGGTGCGCTCTCCATAAAAGGGGAGGGCGTTGAAACAATGTTGTTTGAGGACGGATTAGAAAAGGTTAAGACATCGGAAGCAGATGTTATCATTCTTGATTGCGGCAGTAAGGCGCAAAAAGGCTTGCAGCTCTTGGCATCTTTGCGCGGGGTGCGGCAGGATATTCCCATTATTTTTATTACTGATGAGAATTCTACTAATGTTGTGATACAGGCATTTAGACTGGGGGCGCGGCAATATTTTCAAAAGCCAATAAATATCCTGGAACTTGAAGAGACCATTAGCGAATTGCTCAGAATAAAGCGAACATCAAAGGAACGCCGGACGGCATTTTTTCAAAAACAGGTTATCTCAATGGAAGAAACCGGAAAAAGCGCCACGACGGATAAACCGATTAATCTGTTGATGGTTATACAGCACATTGAAGATCATGTGCGTGCTAAAATTACCCTTGAAGAGCTGGCGCAAAAAGCAGGAATGAGCAAATACCATTTTAGCAGAGTATTTAAGCGCTATATTGGTATGACGCCAATAAAGTTTGTAACACTCCGAAAGATTGAAAAGGCAAAAGAACTTTTGAAGCGCCATGATTTTAACGTTTCCTCGGTGGCTTATGAGCTTGGCTTTAATGACGCATCAACCTTTATTAAACAGTTTAAGAAGTTTACTGGACAAACCCCTGCGAAGATAAACAATCGGCATTAAGAACAGGGAACACAGCTCAGCACTGCAGGATAGGGATAGGGCAATTATTACATCATTACCGGTCAACATATAACGATTCTCAGTGGAAACCACATGAAAAATTTATCATCAACCGAGCTGCGGAAAAAACGATTTCATAATGTGCTGAAAAATAACCCGCTGTTTGCCTGCCTTTCGGAAGAGGCGATCAACGAAATGGAACAAATCATCGTTCAGATGCCGTTTTCGCGCAATCAGATAATCCTCACTGAACAGGACACGCCTCATTATATGTATATTATTTTTTCCGGCGAGGTAAAGGTAGTGCATATCAGCGAAGACGGCGATGAGCATATTCTCGCCATTCATAAAGCCGGCGATTATTTTGGTGAAATGGCACTGCTGGATGGAAAAACCGAACCGGCAACAGTCATTGCCATGGCAGATGAAACCTGGATTGGCTTTATTGCCAAAGCAGACTTTGAACGCTACATTTTAAACAATCAAACGATGCTGCAGGAGATTGTTAAGCTGCTGTGCCTGCGACTGCGGGAGGCATGGACTAAACTAACCGTCGTCAGATTTGGGACAGCAGAGGACAAGGTTCGTGCTGTTTTAACCTTAATGAGCACCCAGAGCGGCATACAAGATCAACGCGGCGCCATAATTCCCATGAGGCTCACGCACTCAGACATTGCCGACTACGCGTTGGTTTCCAGAGAAACGGTATCGCGTATCATGAGCAAGTTGAAAAAACACGAAAAGATAGAAGTGCTTGAGAACAAATATATTCTGCTCAAGAACTCTTTTTTCAATACCGGTTCTTTTTTAACCTCCTGACAAACATTTCATTTTAACCCTTTTCTCGCCCCTTTATTGGTTTCTTACCTCAGGTTGAAACCAGCCCCCAATCTTAAAAATTCCCAGAATATAAAAAATGGATCTCTGCGGCTAAACGCAACAATAGGCAATTTTTTGCACAAATTACACTTTGTTGCACAAAAGTGTTCATAAATTGAAATCAAGAGGCGTTGATAGCTAATAAAACCCTAAGGGTTTTGTGACAAAAAACACTATTTTTTTACCGCAATAAAAAACCGGTGAATGCCTTTATTGATAAGGAATTGAAATATGTTGCAGCATTGTTGCTTGAAAATTCTAATCCAGCCAAAAGGAGACCACGGTCCACCCGAAAATTTTGGCATAAGAATTGAAAAAAGCATGTTCCGTATGAAAAAAACGACGAGAAATGCCTTAAAAACTATTCAAACAAAGGGGTGATAATGAAAGCAGCCGTTGCCTACTTGCCGTCTAAAAGAGCCAAAAGCTATGCACAAAAACGCCAAGAACTCATTGTAAAATACACGCCGCTCATTAAATACATTGCCAATCGTATTGCGATTCGCCTGCCGTCCCACATTGATATTGAGGATATTGTTAATACCGGCGTGTTGGGGCTTATGGATGCCATAGAAAAATTTGATCCCAAACGTGGCGTTAAATTTGAGACGTATGCAGAGTTTCGGATTAAAGGTGCAATACTGGATGAGTTGCGGGCGATGGACTGGGTGCCCCGATCAGTGAGAAAAATCGCAACGTGGCTGGAAACAACGGGGGCCGAGCTGGAAAAAAAGCTTGGCCGTCCGGCGAATGACGATGAGCTGGCCGCTGCGATGGATATTGAAGTTGATAAGTTGCATCATTTCCTCAGTCGGGCGGGAGGCATTTCGCTGCTGAGTTTGGAAATGGTCGTTAATAAGAATGACGGCAAACGGCCGCTGATGGATTTTCTTTCAGACAAAGATGATAGAAATCCTGTTGAGTCTCTGAAACTTGAAGAAATGAGAGATATTGTGGCCGATTGCATCGAGCAGCTTCCCGAAAAAGAAAAACTGGTCATTTCGCTTTACTATTATGATGAGCTGACCATGAAAGAAATCGGTAATATTCTCAAGCTCACCGAATCTCGTGTATCTCAGATTCATACAAAAGCAGTCCTGCGATTAAGTGGCAAACTGAAAAGAATTCTTGAAGAAAACTAATATGCCGGGGAGGGGATCGTTCTATGGAACTGTCGTTTGAGCAAAAAGATAACTTGCTGTTGATGGGGACGCTTATTAAAGGTGTGGCACATAATATCAATACCCCCCTTTCCGCGATTATGGGTTTATCGGAAATTCTTCAGTTCCGAATCAAAAAACTCAAGGACAACTACGGTAAACAATTGAACGGTATCCAGGCAGAATTTGATAAAATTGAAAATGATCTTTCAATCATTTTACAAAACTCGGAGCGCGTTTCGTGCATTGTAAAAAATGCAGCACAGAAGTGCATCAATGAACAGGCGTCAGTGCAGCAGCCGCTTAATCTTTCCCAGCTTTTAAAGGAGGAAATACATTTTTTAGAAGCCGATATGATGTTCAAGCATCGCATAGAAAAAATTATCCAGTTGAATGATATGCTCCCCCCGATTAACGGCGTGTATTCTCATTTTTCTTATAGTTTTTATCATCTTCTGGAAAATAGTAAACGCGCAATGGAGTTGACCGAGCGCAAACAGCTCACGGTTACTTCAGATTACGACGGCAGGAATATTGTGATCACCTTTCACGATACAGGATGCGGTATGGATATGGAGAAGAGAAAACAAATGGAGACGTTTTTAAATGAACATGCAGACCATGCCGCTGCGCATATGAATGATTTTGGAGGAATTGCCGTCATCAAAAGGCTGTTGCAACCCTATAATCCAGTCTTTAGGATAAGCAGTGAACCGGGTGACACCACCGTAACCGTTTTATTCCCCTTACCAGCTCCTCACCCCCAAGCTTTATCGTAAATTTCTTTTTTTGCAATTTTTTTTGATGTTTTTTTATTCAAACCGCACTATATCCAACCACCCGAGATTAAATTAAAGTTTTCCTTGTGCTCTAACGATACGTGTAGTAAGATTTTTTTAAATCACATGTATCGTTAAGGAAAATGCAACAAAAAACAGTTCCTCCCAAATCAAAAAAACGTCCGGCTATTAAAAAAATTACTCACATCAAACGCCACACACATTTTTGCCACAATAGCAAGCTGCATGAAATAGCGATGATAAAAAAAATTCTCCAACAGACTCCCGACATAAGGGAAGAAAAAGTGAAGGCGATCAAAAAGGCAATACGCACCGGAACATATCAGGTTAACGCAAAATCTATTGCCGAGCGGATGATTAATGAATCGTTGTTTGATCTTTACGTGCAGATTACTAACAGGCCGTAAGAGCTTACCCCCACACCCCATCTATGGTAGCCTGACATTTTGGGCACTGCGCTCCATTTAAATTATTTCTCAAGATGCTGAATCCATATCGCTCAATCAGCAAAGTACCGCAGGCATAGCAATACGTGTTTTCACCCTCTTCTCCCGGCACATTGCCAACATACACATAACGAAGTCCGGAACGTCTGCCAATATCTCGAGCGCGGATCAGCGTGGCTACTGGCGTACGCGGCTGGTCGGTAAGGTTGTAGGTCGGATGAAAGGCGGTAATGTGCCACGGAATTTCTACCCCCAGAGAGGTGATAAATGCGGCAATCTGTTCCAGTTCCGTGAGGCTGTCATTGTGGGTGGGAATAATAAGCGAGGTAATCTCAATCCATATCTTGAGCTCGCGATACAGTTTAATCGCATCAAGCACCGGCTGCAATTTTGCACCGCAGATTTTTTTGTAGAATCCTTCGGCAAATGATTTTAAATCAATATTGGCTGCATCAAGATATGGACTTATTTCGTGCAGCGGTTCTTCTGTTATATAGCCGTTGGTAACAAAAACATTTTTTAACCCTTCGGCTGAAGCGAGCTTTGCAGTATCACAGGCATATTCATAAAAAATAGTTGGCTCGGTATAGGTATATGAGATGCTGGTACAGCCATGCTGTTTTGCCAATGACACAATATCATCAGGGGAACGGCTTTTACCGATAATAACATCGCGGTTGCGGGGCATCTGGGAAATGTCATAATTTTGGCAATGCAAACATCTAAAGTTACAGCCGGCAGTCGCAATTGAGAACGATTTTGAGCCAGGCAGAAAATGAAAGAGCGGTTTTTTTTCTATGGGATCTGCATGTTCCGCAATGGTATGGCCATATACCAGGCTGTAGAGTATTCCGCCACGATTCTCCCGCACCCCGCAGATACCGCGTTTGCCGCGTGCTACAACGCAATGATGAGCACACAAATGGCATTGGACTGCCTGCTTGTCAAGCTTTTCATAAAAGAGCGCTTCCTTCATCTGCCTTTTCTCCTGTTGATATCTACCATAATGCAACCTCGTTGATAATTCAATCATGATTTTACCAGCTTGACAACCGTTTCAATATGATATGTTTGAGGGAACATATCAACGGGCTGAATTATGGTAATGTGGTACCCACGATGTATCAGCCGTTTCAGATCTCTGGCAAGTGTAGCAGGGTTGCAGGAAACGTAAACAAGGAACTGAGGCTCCATGCGGGCAATCTCATCAATGACGGCATTCCCGCACCCGTTCCGCGACGGATTCAGCAGGATGCTATCAAATTGCCGCGCTGAAAACCGACCCAAACTCTGCAGGACATCATCGCAGAAAAATGCACAATGTTGTAAACCGTTGTATTGTGCATTATAGCGAGCCTCTGCGATAGCATGGCAGTTTGCATCTATCCCAACAATACTTGAACCCTGTTGTGCACAATGCAAGCTGAAATTACCGCAGCCGCAATAGAGATCAAGTATCGGTTTGTTAAAAGACGGGCTTAAAAGGTCGAGAACCAGCTTAATCAGGGTAACGTTTTGTTCTCCGTTAATTTGATAGAATGTAAATGGGGTTCTCATAAACGTAATGCCCTTGATAACCTCTGACAGGAACACTGTTGGTGCCGGGGAACTCCATGCGCCAGATGCGAGTCCTGTCTTGACATCAAAAATGGTTTGGGCAGTAATTTTAGTCCCTTTTTGAGCTGAAATTAACACCTGTTGGGAACTACCGCTGTAAATCAGGCAGAGGTCGGTAGCTTTTGCAAAATCCCTGGGCTGTTCGCTTATAACCTGCCAGCAGTACGCAAGAGCCTGATTGAGCGGCGGGACGAGAAGCTGGCAGCCGGTTACCGGTATGATCTCGTGTGAACGGCGTCGATAAAAACCTATGCGAATGGCCGGCGTCGTTGATATTTTTAGATTCGCTCGTGTCCGATATTGAAAGACGGCGGGCGACGGTAACGGCAACTCAACCGCTGGAGAGCCAATTCCACCAATTCGAGTCAAACAATCTTTAACGATGTCTGCTTTCAGGTGTAATTGATGACCATATGCAATATGCTGAAAATTGCAGCCGCCACACTCCGCAACAAAGGGACAGCGCGGCTCTATGCGGTGCGGTGATGGTTTTATAATCTCGCAACAAGAAGCAATAAGAAATTGCTTTTTAACATCGGTGATCTGGGCGTGAACAATTTCGTCAGCAATGACGCCGGCAATAAAGCATGCCATGCTGCCAAGGTGCGAAAGACCGTGTCCTCCATAAAGAATCTTTTCAATATAGAATTCCTTCATGGTATCATTTGCTTTGATGTGTGGTATGGGTTTGGTCTTTTTCATTTTTGCTGTGCATTCCGGTTTCGAATGCTGTCCCTGCTGCTACTCCACTGTCCATGGGCGTTGCTTATTGGGCCGGAGAAATCCCCTCTGCGCTGTTCTCTGTTTGTGCCACGGTTTAATCCTGCGCGTTCTGTGCGCGTCTGCCGCTTGCTTGGTTCTGAACGCTTGTTCGTGGAGAACGTCCTGAAAACATTCTCCCTTGAAGGTTTCCGGTTAATAGGGTAATATAAAACAGAACGTTTGGCACGCCAGTTAGAATAATTTCCACATGAAAGGAGATTATCCATTATATGAAGGTTAAACTCAAATTATTTGCCACATTCCGGGAATTTCTTCCTGAAAAAAATGATGGTCATTCAAGCGAGCTTGAACTGAATCCAGGAACATGTGTTGAAAACGTTATGGATGCACTTAATTTGCCAAAGGATATCCAGAAAATTATCCTGATTAATGGCATACAGAAAACTTCTGCAGAAATACTTCAGGATGGAGATACATTGAGCATTTTTCCCCCAATTGCCGGCGGATAACCAGTAACCAGGGAAATCCTGTGGGCTTTCCCAAATTTTATTTATTTCTTTGGTGCCTTGAGCTCAGGGAAGATTGCTTTGCCAAAAAGCAGATTTTTCGTTTTCGTTCACGACTCCAGCACCTTACGTATCCTGCCGCGGGCAGGCAGGTGATTGCACTTGCAATGCCGTTCCTGTTCAGGTCCGGTTGCGTAATAATAAACAAGGCTGTGACGTATAAGGTATAACGTGCTGGTGTAGTGGCGTGGAAGCACTCTTCCGCAGTTAATATCGAAAATTACCAACTCACCAAGGTATTATGTGGCGAACAGCATGAAGCACCATCACGGTTTAGCAGCTTCTGCAGGTCGCGGCAAATTTCGCGTCATGGCTGATGCACGGTTTATCGGTGATGATATTCTGGTTGCTGTGTGGGGAGGCACGAAACCGCATATTGGATCTGTTGCAGTGGCACAACACCGTCCCAGTCTTCAAAATCCGCTTCGCTCAAGCGCAACCTCATCCATTATTAATTTTCTCGGGCACAAAGATGACGCTGTAGCAAAACTGTTTGCTGAAAAAATAGCAGCAACCATGAATCGCCGCTGTATCACGACAGCCGGGATTCATATCGACAATGCGGGGGATGACGATCTTTCGCAGATACTAAAAAACTGCGAGGCACTCTGCGCTCGCCTGGTGGCAATTCTGAAGAGAAAAAAATGAAGAAGCGGCGTTTCATTGTCGGGATTACCGGAGCAAGCGGCGCAGTGTATAGCATAGCGTTACTTTCCGCACTCAGAGCCACGGATATGGTAGAAATACATCTGGTGATGAGCGAGGCGGGAAAGGATTTACTGCGCATAGAACTGGGGACTGGGTCGGTACGGAAAGCCCAAGAATTGGCTGACGAGATATATGATAACAACGACCTATCTGCGCCAATATCCAGCGGGTCCTTTATAACGGAAGGAATGGTGATCGCCCCGTGCAGTGCGAAAACATTATCTGCCATTGCTCATGCGTATGGGGATACACTCTTGCACCGCGCTGCTGACGTAGTCCTGAAGGAGCGCAGAAAGCTGTTGTTGCTGTTTCGCGAGACACCGTTGCATTTGATCCATATAGAAAACATGGCGCTGGTCACCCGCATGGGAGCCATTGTTTTGCCACCGATCCCTGCTTTCTACCATAAACCTGCCAGCATTGAGGATCTTGTTAATCATAGCATTGGCAAAGTCCTTGATCTGCTGTCCTTAGAACATTCATTGTTCCGGCGGTGGGGTTCTGATCGGCGGAAACCGGTGAAATCCCGATGCGATTAAACCCCGGGGGCACTCAGGGATCACCAGTCAACCGGCATATGGGATGTTGCATATTAAGGAATGCCGGGAGATGTAGCTGCCTAATAAACTCAGGATGTTTTCTTAGAATTGAGACGCGTTTTCTGAAATGTGTCCCAATTTTTTAAAATTTGAATTGCGGTATCAAGCGGCGGATCTTCCGAATCGGGTTTTATTGCAAAAGGGGCCTTTTTATTTTCTTTGTCTTCACCGGCTTTTTCTTCTGTCGCAGGAACTTCCCCTCTAAAATGATTCATTAAATCCTTTTCCCGTATATATTGAGGCTTTTCTCCGGTTGGCGACTCAACAGGACTCTTATCCTCGACAATAATGTCCGGCGTAATACCTTTCTCCTGGATAGACCGATGATTGGGGGTATAGTATTTGGCGGTTGTTAAACGCAACCCTGACCCATCATTAAGCGGGATGATCGTTTGCACAGTGCCTTTACCGAATGTCTGCGTTCCCACCACAACAGCCCTTCCATGATCCTGAAGTGCGCCAGCAACAATTTCTGAACCGCTGGCACTGCCGGCATTAACCAGAACGATAAGCGGATAGTCCCGTTGCACAGAGTTCTTTTTTGCATAAAATTTCATGCGCTGGCTTTCAATCCTACCTTCAGTGGAAACAATCAGACCCGAGTCGAGAAATTCGTCAGAAATATTCACCGCCTGATCGAGAAGTCCTCCCGGATCACGGCGCAGATCAAGCACCAGACCCTTTACTGGCGTTTTTCCAGACTCAAGCTCCTTGAGGGCATTTTTGAATTCTTTTGTTGTATCCTCCTGAAATTGGGTAATACGAATATAGCCGAAACCTTCTTCAATGCGCTTATATTTGACACTTTTTATTTTAATAATTGCCCGGGTCAGGGTAAATTCCTTTGGTTCTTTGAGACCCTCATGCACAATCGTGATTTTTACCTTTGTTCCCGGTGTTCCGCGCATTTTTTTTACAGCATCCATCAGGCTCATGTCCCTGGTGAATTCATTTTCAATTTTTATTATTTTATCGCCCGGCTTGATGCCTGCCCGGTCTGCAGGCGTATCTTCTATCGGCGTTACCACCGTGAGGATTCCATCCTTGGTAGTGATTTCAAGACCAAGACCGCCGAATGTTCCCTTCGTTTCAACCTGTAATTCCTTGTAGGTTTCCGGTGGCATAAAGGCAGAATGAGGGTCGAGGTTTGCAACCATTCCCTTGATTGCGTTATAAACCAGACTTTTAAGATCGATTTCCTCAACATAATTTTTCTGGATAATGGTGAGCACGTCAGAGAATATTTTGAGCGCCTCGTAATTTTTATAGGTTTTCGCAAGCAGCGTTGTTTTCGTGCCATCTATCAAAAACCCACAAAGCAGGACAAAACTGATAAGCGAAACAACAATAATAATTTTAGATTTCATAGTTCGCATGGCAGAGGCCTCAATGAAATACCTGTGTTAGATAACTACCTTCGGTAATCCTATTACCTATTATCGGCACGTGTAAAACGTGCAACCTAAAACACGACGCGGGAATTTATTTTTTGTGCCTTCAGAATCAACAACAATACCGAAAAAATTTCAAAAGGTAAGAATTCTTAACATGTTATAAAAAACATTGCAACCGAAATTGATATATAGGTAACAGGACATTCCCCAAAATTATTTTATTCATTGATGGAGGGAGCCCGGGGGCGTATTCTTCGTCATAACAGATGTGCTTTTTTCGCTCGGCTCTTGACCTCGGACCCTGCGTTTTCCACCAATGGCAGATAGCTTGCAGCGCCTTCCGATTCTGGAAATGCTTTCGGGTCCGTCATGAGAGACTATGCCGGTTTGCTGCCGCGTCAGAAGCGAGCCACAGTTTTGATGTGGCGGGGGCCCCCTTTGAGCTCACATTTGTTTGTGCCACGGTTCAATACTTGCGCTTGCTGGGCGCGCATACCACTTGCCTGGGTTTCTTACCGCACGATTTTGGGGAAAAATCCTGTCGTTCATAATTCTTGACTGGAATTTTTAATCAAAGTATAGTTAAATGATAAATCGTAAGAGTAAGTAAAATGGAGCCTCCAGCGTAAACTAAATTACAACAAAGTGTCTGTTTCATAAATCAGTTTCGGGTTCCATTGAAGCGTTGCAATCGTGTTCGGGTCATTACGGTTCCTTCAGATTTCAAACAATGCTTTATCAGTAATAGGTATGAAGAAGAATACTATACAGTGATTGGGGAGCAAACCGGCGTATGAGTACTATTGTATATCTTAAGAACTTCATTAAAGATAAAAATGTTGCATCTATCACACCAACATCTCATTTTGGTGTGCGAAAAGTTTGTGAGCACATCGATTTTAAAAAGCCCAATGTAATAGTTGAATATGGACCGGGAAGCGGCGTCTTTTCGAAGTACATATTAAAAAAAATGTCCAAAGACTCAAAACTTATATTAATCGAATTGAACAAAAATTTTGTTACCATTTTGCAAAGCAAACTGCGAGATTCGCGGGTTCGGATTTTTAACGACAGCGCTGAAAATGTATTAACTGTTTTGGAAACCGTTAACGAACCGGGAGCCGATTACATTATTTCCGGCATACCCTTTTCATTTATCAATCCCCAAACAAAAAACAGAATCCTTTTCAATACCTATATGGCGTTAAAAAGTGGTGGCAGATTTTTAGCATATCAGCATTCCAATCATCTCAAAAATTTCCTGAGATATCATTTTGATGCAGTGAGAAGTCAGTATGAGATCCGCAACATTCCGCCACTCTGCATTACCGAAGCCCTGAAATTGTAATGTTATTGTTTAGGGTTTGCGTCCACGATATACAGTAAATAATGATGCAAATATTCAGTCTCAAAGATTTGAAGCACTACAGGATGGTCAGGTGGCTGCATCCCTCTATAAATAATTGAAACCTGCCGACCGGAATTTTCCGCTGCATTGTAGAGCAATTTTCTGAACTCTTCTTCATAAACAACGTGCGTGCACGACGAGGTGGAAAGAAGTCCCTCTGATTTCAATAGTTTCATTGCGCGCACATTTAATTCCCGGTACCCTTTAAGCGCATTCTGTTTTGCCCCGCGAACTTTGGCAAAAGAAGGTGGATCAATAATAACCAGATCATATTTCTCTCTCGATTTATGGCTGTGATGTAAATAATCAAAACAGTCCGCATGGACAATAACATATCGTGATGGATTAATCCGGTTCAATGCCAGCGTCTCTTGAAGAACTGCAAGGGATCGCGGAGAGGAGTCAATAAAAATAACCAGGCGCGCATTGCCATGGAGTGCATGCATGCCGAAATTACCGGTATAAGAAAAGGCATCGAGGACCTTTTTCCCGGCGGCGTAGCGACCGGTTACGGCAGCATTGATGCGTTGATCAAGGAAAAAACCGGTTTTTTGCCCGAGTGTATCTGCCAGAAAATGAATACCGTTGATGGCAAACGGGATGAGCTCGGGCCCAATACCGTGAATCCAGCCCCTATGGGGAATGAATTGCTCCTTTCGCGCACAGGGATCATCATCTTTTTCAAAAATATCTTTTGGGGTTAGTATGTGCATAATACTTTCAATAATGCTGCTGCGCCATTTATCCATGCCTAAGGTATTAACCTGCATCACCACGTAATCAGCAAATTTATCGACAATCAATCCCGGCAGACCATCAGCCTCTCCATAAACGACCCGGAAAGCAGATTCACCTGTTACCACTGCCATTCTGTACCGGAGGGCTTTATGTAAACGATCGGTAAAAAAAGATGGATCAATTTGCTCGTTCTTGCGGGTCAATATGCGCACGGTAATGGCCGAATGAGGATTGTAAAAACCCTTGCCAATAAACCTGTTACCTTGATAGACATTCACAATATCGCCGGGCGCTGGATTGTCTGCAATCGCCTCGATTTCATTGTCGTAAACCCAAGGATGGCCGTTTTTGATTCTTGATTTAATATTTTTCTTTAAATACACCATCATGCATGCCAATCTGGTTCCTGTTTGAAAGATCAATATATTAAAATAGTATATCATAATGATTTGACAAACAGTACAGGATGAACACGCAGTTAAACAACATCCAAATAGTACTCGTTGAAACACGAGCTGCCGGCAATATCGGTGCAACTGCACGTGCCATGAAGAATATGGGGGTCAGCAGGCTCTGGCTGGTTAACCCGCAATGCCAGTTAACGGATGAGGCGTACTGGCTGGCAACGAATGCCAGAGAGATATTAAACCAGGCGCAGCAGGCGTCCACCTTGCTCGACGCTCTTGCCGCTACCGGATATGTTTTTGGCACGACAGCACGCAAACGGCGCATGAGAACGGTTACGTCGCCCCGGGAGATGGCTTCGCGGGCATTAGCACTGGCAGCTCATAGGCCGGTGGCAATCGTATTTGGCTCAGAAGATAAAGGGCTCAGCAATCAGCAACTCGAATTGTGCAATGAAGTAATATCAATTCCCACCGCGCCGAATGGCACCTCTATTAATTTGTCTCATGCGGTGATGATCATTTGTTACGAGTTGCACAGTGCATTATATCAAGAATCTGTACCGGAGCTATTGCCACGGGCGGCAATCGCTGAAGTAGAGCACATGTATGATCATATGCGAAGTGCGTTGCAGGAGATCGGGTTTTTAAATAGACAAAATCCGGAGCATACCATAGGAGGTATTAGAAGGATCTTAAGCAGGGCAGGGCTTTCTCCTACCGACGTAAAGCTTATTCGCGGGCTATTTAGACAGCTTCTTTGGTATATGAAGAACACAAAATAATGTTTATGTGCAGGCTCGTCTCGCAGCCACAGCTTGCCCAAGAGCGATGCCACCATCATTCGGCGGCACCTGCCCATGGGTAAGAACCTTGAAGGCGCTACGTTGCAGGAGCTCTACTGTGCGCGTTAGAAGGTAGAGATTTTGGAACACGCCGCCGCTGAGGGCAACAAGATCCACCCGCTCTTCCTGGCGTATTTGCTCGCATACGTCGGCAATAACGTGTGCAATTGAATTATGAAACCGGCAACTTATCACTCCCGGATTACAATTATGTACCTTGTCATTCACAATTGCCTTAATCGTTGGTTCAAAACATACCAGGCACAGCGTTTTATCCGTAGGCGGGATTATTTGATAGGGGTAATAATCATCGCCGGCATCGGTAATTGCCATTTCCAACTCCATGGGAGCTTGGCCTTCAAAAGACATAATATACCGCAGGTCAAGCAGCGCAGCAACCGCATCAAAAAGCCTGCCGCAACTTGATGTCAGCGGTGCATTTATTGAACGCTGTATCATGGCAATCAACGGGCCGATGCGACCCCGAAACTGCTGCAGAACCGGGAGGCCAAGGTTCATGAGATCTTCCTTAAATGTCTGATACAGGTAACTAATTGCCATCCGATAGGGTTCCCGCGCTGCCGCGTCGCCCCCGGGGAGAGCCACATAGGCGAAGTGGGCTTTGCGAATATACTGAGAATCGTCGCAAACAAAAAACTCGCTGCCCCAGATCGCGCCATCTTCACCCCAGCCAGCGCCGTCAAATACGACGCCGATTGCCGGGCCGGAGGCGGAATTTTCTGCCAGACAACTTACCACGTGTGCAAAATGATGCTGTACTCCGCAAATATTATAACCGTGCTGTTGTAAGGCATACTGCGTCGCTTTATAATCGGGATGGAGATCATGTGCAATAATTTCCGGTTCGGTGCGCAATATTTTTTTTAGCTGAGCGATTGATTGAAGAAACGTGCGCATAGTCTCCGGGTTGTCCATAGTGCCAATATGCTGGCTGAGGAATGCATTGGTGCCTCTGGTGAGACATATGGTGTTTTTTAATTCGCCACCGCAGGCAAGCACGTCAGGACCGTTATGAAGAAGCGGAATTGCAAGCGGTACGAGCCCGCGAGCCCGACGCTGAACGGATAATTTCCCCGCCATCGTTCGCACAATCGAATCATCCGCCCGCATATAAATATCCCGGTTATGGACAAGGAAATAGTCTGCAATACCGCGGAGACGCGCCAGTGCTTCTTCATTATCTATGACAATCGGCTCCTCACTGATATTAGCGCTGGTCATGACAAGTGCTATAAAATGGTTCTCAAAAATAAGATGATGGATCGGGGTATAAGGCAGCATGACGCCGAAAAACAAATTGCCGGGCGCTACTGATTCCGCAATAATGGAAACAGGTTTTTTTTTGAGCAGCAGTATCGGCTTGAGGCGTGACATTAACAGTTCTTCTTCTTCAAGCGATATATCACAAAGGTTTCTCACGGTTTGAATGTCGCGCACCATAATCGCGAAAGGTTTCTCTTCACGATGCTTTCGTTCTCTCAGGCGCACGACAGCCGGTTCCACCGTCGCATCAACCGCGAGATGAAATCCTCCCAAGCCTTTCACTGCAACTATGTTGCCCTGCTGAAGCAGCTCAACAGTCTTTTGTATCGGGTTGACGTCAGGAACAGCATTGCCATCAGAGTCAAGCAGCATGAGACGAGGTCCACACTGCCAACAGCCGGTGGGTTGAGCATGAAAACGTCGATTATGTGGATCGTTAAATTCACGTTCACATGCAGGACACATGACGAATGCGCTCATTGTTGTCATGCGTCGGTCATAAGGGATATCCTTGATAATCGTAAACCGCGGTCCGCAATTGGTGCAGTTAATAAAAGGGTAATGGTATCGTCTGTCGGCGGGGTCAAATAGTTCTTTCAGACAGTCAGGACAGACATCTGTGTCCGGAGAGATAAGTGGCAGACGATCTGGAATTTCTTTGCTTTCGAGAACAGAAAAGACTGCGCCCCCTGTTGCCGGTATTTCGTTCACAACCACCGATTGAATGCGGGATAAAGGCGGGGCTTTGTCGCGCAGCGCAGCAAGAAATTGCTCGCAGTTGGTTTCTGGTCCCTCAATTTCTATTTCAACGCCACGCGAGTTGTTGAGGACCCATCCTGATAGCTTATATTCTCTGGCCAGGGCAAAAATATAGGGGCGGAATCCGACTCCCTGCACAATACCTTCAACCTGGAGATGAAATCGCTGTATCATACGACATTTATGGTAGTCGTCCATTGACGGGTGAGCCAGTCGTGCCATTGTTTTAGGCCCTCCCCTGTTTTGCAGGAACATTCAATAATTTCCGCCTGGGGACAGATGCGCGAGAGATTGTCACGACATTGTTGCACGTCGAAATCGACATAAGGAAGAAGATCAACTTTATTGATGCAAACACAATGTGCACCTTGAAAAATGGGGGGATATTTAAGCGGCTTTTCTTCTCCCTCTGCCACGCTGAGTATAACCACTTTGCGGTGTTCCCCCAAGTCAAAGGTAGCCGGACATACGAGGTTACCGACGTTTTCTATGAATAAAATATCAGTAGCATTCAGGGGCAATTCCTTCAGAGATTGCTGAATCATATTGGCATCAAGATGGCAGGCCGTACCGGTATTTATTTGCACAACAGGCACCCCGGTTTCCGCGATACGTTTGGCATCAAATTCAGTTTGAAGATCGCCGACTGTTATTGAAAATTTTGCATACATGCTGAACCTGGTACAGGTTTGAACCACCAGGGACGTTTTTCCAGCGCCAGGGGAACTGAGAAGATTCACTGCCAGAATTCTGTATTTGCCGAATAGTGCGCGGTTTTCAGCTGCGATGATTTCGTTTTTTTTCAATATATCGGTATTGAGATGGATAATTTTATGCGTCATGGTTATCTGGTTTTTTAAAAGTGATAAAAAAATGATTGAGCTGATGTGGGCGATGAAGAGGGTTTATTTTATTATTCTACCTCTATTTCCCCGACTTTCAATTCCTTTCCAGTGAGCAGTTTTAACTCCCTGCTCTGACACTGCGGGCAAAAGAAGGAGTAATTATGCACTTCAAATTTCAAAAAACAAGCTTCGCAAGAAGCTGTAACCGGAATAACCCGAATACGCAATTCGGAACCTTCCAGCAACGTACCTTTTGCGCAGATTTCATAGGCAAAAGTCAACGCGTCGGGAATAACACCGCTTAGTTCTCCCACGTCAAGAAAAATTTTATGAGCCCTCCGGTAATTGCCTTTTATTAAGAAATCTTCTACTTGAGGAATCAGGTTTTCTATAATAGAAAATTCGTGCATATTATCAGGTTCAGCTATAAGCCACCGGCGCTCCGGTGCGTTTTACTAATAATATAGGTCAAAGCTGACTGCCGACAACTCATTAAAAAATTTATTTTAACATATTCTTGGCAGTTGTTCACCAGCCAGCATATCCACAATGCGGCTTCCGCCGATTTTCGTTTTTAGTACGACGGTGCCGGGCAAATCATTTGTTACCGTTCCGATAATTGCGGCATCAGCGCCAAAGGGGTTTCGACGCATTATGGTAAGAATTTTATCAGCATGTAATGGGTCAACGATGGCTATCAACTTGCCTTCGTTAGCAACATAAAGCGGGTCCAGCCCCAGAATCTCACATGCACCGGCAACCTGGGGTTTTATAGGAATGGCTGCTTCGAAAATGGTAATGCCAAGTTGTGATTTTACACAAATTTCATTTAAGGTTGTTGCAATACCGCCTCTTGTCGGGTCTCTCATGAATCGGACGGCGGCGGCTTCCTGCATCATGTCTGCTACCATGCCATGCAACGGCGCCGAATCACTGCTAACCTGAGCCTCTAATTGCAGACCTTCCCGGGCAAGTAAAATTGCAATACCATGGTCGCCGATGCTGCCGCTCAGAATAATGGCATCTCCGGGTCGGATGTTTCTTATAGAGAGACAAGCACCGTAATGGAGTTGCGCGATACCTGCCGTGTTAATAAAAATTTTATCAGCGTTGCCATGTTCAACTACCTTGGTATCTCCGGTTACGATCGTCACATCTGCGGCAACGGCAGCGTTGGCTATTGATTGGGTTATTGCGGTGAGCTTTTCTATGGAGAACCCCTCTTCCAGAATAATAGAAAGGCTCAAATAAAGCGGCTTGCCGCCGCAAACAGCCAAATCATTAACCGTTCCGTAAACAGAGAGTGTGCCAATATCACCGCCAGGGAAAAAGATCGGATCGACCACGTATGAGTCTGTGGTAAAGAGAATGTTGTTGCCGCTTACCGGCAGCAGCGCAGCGTCGGTCAAATCGGATAATATCGAATTTTTAAAATGCGATACAAATAGGTCCTCGATAAGCTGATGTGTCGCTTTGCCCCCACTGCCGTGAGCAAGCAAGATAACCTTAGAATCGGCGGTTTTCATGTAACCCGTTATTCCAGCCCGTAAATGCTGACTTGTGTATTCTCAAGAAGTTCCATATTTATAGTGTGCCGCACATGTTCCTTCTTGTGAAACCATACATGGCCCAACAGGATTTACCGGGGTGCAGATATTCCGGAACAGACCGCAGGTTTCAGGCTCGATCTTGCCCTTTATTACTTCCCCGCACAAGCAGCCGCTATGCTCCCGCTCTTCTTCAGCGTTCACTGTAAACACAGATTCTGCATCAAAACGTGCGTATGCACTTGAGAGCGCAAGCCCGCTTTCCGGAACCAGACCGAGCCCCCGCCACCACGAATTTGTTTTTACAAATATTTCTGCAACAAGCCCTACGGCAGTTGTATTGCCGTGGCGCTTTACCGCGCGAGCATACTGCGTTTCAACGCGCGGCGCTTTATCCGCAATCTGCTGGAGCAGCATCAGTATCCCCTGCAAAATATCAAGCGGCTCAAAGCCTGTGATTACGCACGGTTTGGCATAATCGTGTACCAGAAATTCATACGCTGCAGAGCCGATAATAGTGCTTACGTGGGCAGGGCAAATGAAACCATCGATGTGCAGTTCTGGATCTTCCACAAGGAGTCGCATGGCGGGAGGGATAAGTTTATGCGCACAACTGATAAAAAAGTTGGAGACATTTCTTTGTTGTGCTTCAATGATAGTTCCCGCAATCGTTGGAGAGGTTGTTTCAAAGCCCACAGCAAGAAAAACAATTTTTTTGTCTGGTTTTTTCTGCGCAATGGCAAGTGCGTCGAGCGGCGAATAAACAGTCCATATATCAGCGCCCGCCGCCCGTTCCTTAGCCAGAGAGGATGACGAGCCGGGGACGTTCATCATATCGCCGAAGGTGGTGATAATAACACCATCCTGGCGCGAAAGGGCAATGGCATAATCAAGATAGCGGTTTGGCGTTACACAGACCGGACAGCCCGGACCGGAAAGAAGTTTCAAGGCAGGCGGCAAAATTGATTTTATACCATGCCGGTAAATCGCCATGGTATGAGTGCCGCACACTTCCATGAGGCAAACCGGTCTACCTATCTGTTCCAAGGTAATATGTATTTTTTTTGACAGCTCACGGGCAATATCCGCATTCCTGAACTCGTCAATGAACTTCATCGTTTTCCTGCATCTGGACGATTTGCTGCATCAATTCAAGCGTCGCTCGTGCCTCCTGTTCATCGATTTTTTCTATGGCAAAGCCCGCGTGCACCAGCACATAATCCCCCACCTGAGCATCTTCAAGCAGGCGCAGATTGATTTCTCTGCTCACACCACCTGCTTCAACTGTGGCGCTAAAACCATCTTTGGTAATGATTTTCATTGGAACGGCAAGGCACATGTTATTGTCCTTTTTTCAAAAAACTAACAAATACATAGCATATTTTATTGCAGTTTCAAAGGCGTGCTGAAGAGGAACAGGCAACCATCGTTAAACGATGTTGTTTAACTGGTAAAATAAAATCGCTGGGCATTGAGGCCAAAAATATCCTGTTTCTCGTTTTCACTGAGAAATGGAACTGCTTTGGCAATCTGTAATGACTTGCCGATTGGTGCAAAGGGATAGTCGGTGCCAAAAAAAATCTTATTGTGCCCGTGTTTTTTTATTATTTTTTTTGCAAGCTCAGGCACTATATTTTCATAGGTAAGTGATGTTTCCATAAAGACATTTTCAACGCCTGCCAGCAGTTCGTCCACAGCATCCCACATATGAAGCCCGCCAAGATGAGCAGCAATAATTTTCAGCTCAGGAAAATCCTTTGCCACCCGCAGGATCATGTGCGGCTTTGAGCGGTTATGGGGGGCAGGCTGCGGCTCACCGCCGACATGAAACATGACCGCCATATTCTTTTTCGCAAGCGCTTCATAAAGATGGTAGGTTACCGAGCTGTCATCAACCGTGAATGCCTGGACATCGGGCTGCAGCTTAACGCCATTTATGTTGTGATCTTTAAGACGGTCAATTTCATGGGAGAGATTTTTCAAGAGGGGATGAAGCGTTCCGAACTTGATTAAACGCTCTTCTTTTAGACGTATGAGCCAGGAGTTGGTCTCCTTTACGGATGCCGGTGTCGGTGATACCATGTGCACAACTGCATACTGTATTCCATGTTTGTCCATCTGGGAAATTAGGTCTGCGGCAGTGCCTTCCCCATAGGTTTTAATGTTAAAATTGCGGGCGGTGGTTTCGAGTATCTGCCGGGCTATCTCATCTGGGAAGATGTGGGTGTGTGCGTCAATGATGAGCATGAAATCAGATAACAGACCTGAGACAACAGTAAAAAAGATTTTGGGGGAATTTTTGTTCTGTATTATGTAACCACTACCAACGGATTAATAAGACATCATTGCGAGGTGTGAAACGACGCAGCAATGCCACATGATGACATGAGATTGTCACGCTCACCCTCAAAGCGGGATCGCTCGCAATGACAGTATAAAAAGATTTAATATTCTCGTATTACCAGTATGAAGGAAGAAAGCGCCTCCGTTTCGGTGTGGGTAATTTGGCACTGAAGATATAGCAAGCATAATTGTCGGGATGCTCGGCGCTGTGTGCGAGGAACATCACGTCGTACCTTCCTTATTATCAAAACTATATTTTACATCCTGATAATCCCGCCGAAAGCGGTTAACCTCCTCTTTAATTGATTTGTTATCAATAATACATTCTTTCATGAGCTGAGCTATCTTTTCCATTTCATCTTTTTTCATTCCGAAACGGGTCATTTCCTGCACACCAATGCGGATTCCATCAGGATGATCATGATTGCTCAGGGGCTCATGGGGCAACATGTTCATGTTAAGTATTATGTCATTAATTTCAAGGGAACGGGAAACTTTCTCACCACCACCGAATTTTTTGACATTCACCGCCACCTGGTGGCTTTCTGTATAGCCGAACTCCTTGGCTTCGACGGCAAAGCCATAACGGTCCAGAGCTTCGGCAAGAGCTTTCGCATTGGCAATGACATCATTGGCATAATCTTGCCCAAATTCCATAAACTCATATGTGCAAAGCGCAAGTTGCGCCAGCGTGTCTAAATGATGATTGCTGGAAGAGCCGGGAAATGCGCCGCGATCTATTTTTCGCCAATTGTCCGCATCCATATTGCTTAAAATAATGCCGCGTTGGGAACCAAAAAATGTTTTATGTGTACTTGCGGTTATCAAACAGGCGCCTTCCCGCAGGGGATCCTGGAACCGCTTTCCAGCGATAAGGCCGAGCACATGAGCACCATCATAAATAATTTTTATATTGTTCTCATCGCAAATGTCACTCAATTCCTGAACCGGCTCAGGGAAAAGAAAAAGGCTTTTACCAAGAACGATAAGTTTGGGTTTTGCAGATTTAATCAGGAATTTAGTCTTTTCTATGTCTATGTGGTAGCCGTCTGCAGTGAGCGGAAAATCTATGAGGTTTTGCGTAAATTTCCCCAAAGAACCAAGACGATGATGGCTGATGTGGCCGCCACTGGGCGTGGAGTTGACCATAACGACATCCTCACGCTTGACGAACTTGCTGAATACCGCTTCGTTTGCATTGGTGCCGCTAATGGGGCGCACTTCGGTATGATTACAGTTAAATAAAATTTTCAACGTGGCTTTCAGCTGACTCTCAATGTCGTCAATGTAACTGGTGCCGCGGTAGTAACGCTCGCCGGGATGACCTTCTGCATAGCGATGGACAAAGTCAGAACCTGCCATCGATCGCGCACGACAACTCATTACGTTTTCACTGGCAATGAGGTTTATCGTCCGTAACCGCCACTCGTTTTGCTTTTTTATCAATGAAACCGTTTCATTAAAAGCCTGTTCGTACATAGTACGGCAACCTCCTTTTTGAAAAATACACGGAAAAACGATATGATAAATTATTGATTGATTTGCTCATTCATAGCATAAATGATCTGGTTTGGAAACCAATTTTCGAGCCGCGACTCTTTACGATACATCATCTCGAAAATTTGCCTGAGAAGATAAAAACGGGATAGGAGTCAAACAGGAACAGCATAACATCAGCCTGCGGCAGGCAGTTTTTGATCAAACACACCGGTCTGAACATGACAGGTACTGTTCGGTCTTCAGTTCCCTGAATGTCGTGCCGTCGTCGTCACAAATCCGCTCCTCGCAAAGGCAGACTCGGTGCCGAATTGTGATGTTAACCGACGATATATAAATAACGGAGCAGGAGACAACACCCAGCGGTTTTCTATGCATTATCAATGTAATATTTTGCAGAAAGTTCTCACGTACTGTATGTTACTGATTGCTTATTGAGACTATTTGGTGATTGTAAAATAATTTGAAATAAATTTTAAAGTATGGTAACAAGCAGACAATCTTGAGAACAATTTTTCACTCAAACCCCGCCACGATTAGCGCATTGCCACTAAGGGTTCATTAATAACGCAGGCGAAGGATAAACGACCAACAATATGCAATTTGAACCTCGTATTATTGCATTTTGCTGTAATTGGTGCAGCTATGCTGGTGCCGACCTTGCAGGCGGTATGCGTCTTAAATATGCTGCAAACATTATCCCCATACGGGTTATGTGCAGTGCCCGGGTGTCACCCCATTTTATTATCCGGGCATTTCAAGAAGGTGCGGACGGTGTATTGGTTGCCGGATGTCACATTGGTGATTGCCATTATCTCAAGGGGAATTACATCGCGATCAAACGCGTTGCAATCTTGCGGGGTATTCTTGATTTTCTTGGAATTTCACGCGAACGACTGCGGCTGGAATGGATCGCAGGTTCTGAAGGGGATAAGTTTGCTCGCGTTGCAAACGAATTTACAGAACAAATTAGAAAGCTTGGTCCCAACCCTATTAAGAATCTTCCATTCAGGGAAACTTTAGCGGAACTTGATTAATGCACCATGTGTTTCATGATCCAGCGGTAAAGAGGTAATCAGGTTTGAGGCTTACATGATAGAGATGTTAAGAAAAAAAGTGACGGAAATGCTGGAGAGCGGGGAGATTTCAGGCTTTCTGGGGTTGAAGCAACACGGAGATGAGCCGTTTCCCTGGCTTTTTACCCGAGATGACCTCACAGCGCTTGATCAGTTGACTACTGGCGTAGTGCGTTACCCGCTTTCAAAAATAATAATAAATATCGCAGCAAAACATCCTGAAGAAAAGCTGGGGATAATGTGCCGGGCGTGTGATGAGCGGGCTCTTATAGAGCTGGGTAAAAACGCCCAGATTAGTTCCGACAAGATCGTAATACTCGGGATTCCCTGCACCGATGAGCTGATAAAATCATGTTCTTGCAATAATCCCATCCCATCAAACGTAATAACTGAGTTCACCGCCTCAGCTGTGACATTTGATCGGTCTGATGTTGAACAAATACTGACCATGCCGCTTGAAAAGCGTTTTGAATATTGGACGGCACAGTTGGGGAAATGTATTAAATGTTATGGATGCAGAAATATTTGTCCGGTCTGTTTTTGTGAGGTATGCACTCTTGAAGATCAACCGCTGGTGAAACGGGGCGAGATACCTCCTGAAGTTCCCGCGTTTCATTTTACACGTGCCTATCACATGGTTGGCCGTTGCATTGACTGCGGTTTGTGCGAAGAGGGGTGCCCAATGGATATACCGCTGAGAAGACTGTACCGGCGGGTACGTGAGATTGTGCAAGATCTTTTTGATTATCTGCCGGGGGAAAAGCGGGATGCGGTGCCGCCGATTCAAATACTGGGCGATGGAACATTTGTAATTACGACGTAATGCCGATTCGGGAGATGATCCGTGAAATATGAATGCATTCCCACTACCTGCATTTACTGCGGATGCGGCTGTTCAGTTGTTTTGCAAGTTCTTGACGGAAAACTCATCGGGGTTCTGCCCAGCAAGACCAATGAAATAAATAACGGGTGTCTGTGCATTAAAGGTTGGAATGCGCATGAATTTATAGGCAGCGAACATCGATTAAAACACCCATTGCTAAAAAAGCACGGCACATTTGTGACGGTAAGCTGGGAGGAGGCATTTGATGAAATAGCGCGCACGCTGACCGCCATACGGGAGACCAGCGGGCCTGACAGCATTGCCGCCCTGGCATCTGCAAAATGCACGAACGAGGAAAATTATCTGCTGCAGAAATTTGTGCGGACAGTTCTTGGCACCAACAATATAGACCATTGTGCGCGACTTTGACATTCCTCAACGGTTGCCGGGCTGGCAGCTGTGTTTGGCAGTGGTGCCATGACGAATTCCATTGCGGAACTGGAAGATGCGCGGTGCATTTTTGTGATCGGCTCAAATACCACTGAAGCACATCCGCTTATTGCGACGCGCATCATGCGGGCTAAGCAACGGGGTGCACAGCTTATTGTTGCGGATCCGCGGAAAATTCATCTGGCTCATTTTGCCGATATCTATGTCAGACAACGATTGGGCAGCGATGTGGCATTGATCAACGGCATTATGCATATCATCATTACCGAAGGCTGGCAGGCGCATGAATATATTGCTGAGCGCACGGAAAACTTTGAAGAGCTCAAAAAAACAGTATTGAATTATCCGCCGGATCGTGTGTCGCAGATAACGGGAGTAGCTGCGGCTGATCTGCACGCGATTGCAAAAGCCTATGCCTTGTCGGCGTCGTCATCAATCGTTTATGCTATGGGTATCACCCAACATACAACTGGGGTTGACAATGTAAAATCGCTGGCCAATCTGGCATTGCTCTGCGGGAAGGTTGGCTACGAAGCATGCGGTGTGAATCCCTTACGCGGACAGAATAATGTTCAAGGCGCCTGTGACATGGGGGCGTTGCCCAATGTTTATCCCGGCTACCAGCGGGTAGATGATGAAGAAATTGCCAACAAGTTTGAAGCTGCGTGGGGGAGGCCGCTATCACGCAAACCGGGATATACCATCATGGAAATGATGCACGGCATTGAAGAAGGCAAGGTCAAGGGAATGTATATTATGGGTGAAAATCCGGTTTTGAGCGATCCCAACCAAGCACATGTTGAATCAGCCCTAAAAAAACTTGCGTTTCTGGTAGTGCAGGATGTGTTTCTTACGGAAACTGCACAATATGCGCATGTAGTATTGCCCAGTGTTTCATTTGCCGAAAAGGATGGCACGGTTACCAATACGGAACGACGGGTACAACGGGTGCGGAAGGCTATTGAACCGGTGGGAGCATCGCGACCTGATTGGCAGATCATTTCTCTATTAGCCACCAAAATGGGTTATCCGATGACCTATCATGATCCCTGCGCGATCCAGGAAGAAATTCGAACAGTTACACCCAGCTATGCCGGCATTAGCTATGCACGCCTCAATGGACAGGGTTTACAATGGCCCTGTCCCCATGAAGAGCATCCCGGAACTACATTCTTACATAAAGACCGGTTTACCAGAGGCAAAGCACTGTTTACAGCGATTGAATATAAGCCGCCCGTTGAGACGGCGGATAATGCATATCCATTCATGTTAACAACAGGCAGGACGTTTGTGCATTATCATACGGGAACACTTACCCGTCGGTCACAGAGCCTTGAACAGGAACAGCCGGAAGGCTATGTGGAGATACATCCGGTTGATGCTCGGAAATACGGGGTGACAGAAAATAAAAAAGTGCGGGTAGTTTCCCGAAGGGGAGCGATTGACATATGGCCGCTCATAACGACCCGGGTGCCAGCGGGAACGGTCTTTATCCCATTTCATTTTGTTGAAGCAGCGGCTAATGCGCTAACCAATGACGCTCTTGATCCGCTTGCCAAAATACCAGAATATAAGGTATGTGCAGTAAACATCGAGAACATAGATTAGAGAGGTTAGTTGCCTGCTGCACAACCGTCTCATTTGGGAAAAGAATGCGTAGTTCACAGAATGGTGTTTGATAGGAATGAAAACGAGGCATTGCCATGGCGCGCATTGGCGTTTTTGTATGTCACTGTGGGACTAATATTGCTTCGGTGGTTGACGTACCGCGGGTTGTTGCCGCGTTGCGAAATCTCCCGGACGTAGCAACCGTGCAAGACCTCAAATATAGCTGCTCAGCCGCAGGACAAGGAGCTATTAAAGAAGCTATCAAACAGCATGATTTGGACACGGTGGTCGTGGCGGCGTGTTCGCCGCGTATGCACGAACCGACCTTTATGAAATGCATTGAAAGCACTGGCCTCAATCCCTACAAATTTGAGATGGCCAATATACGGGAGCAGTGTAGCTGGGTTCATTCTGATCAGGAGCACGCCACGGCTAAAGCCATTGCAATCGTAAAAATGGCTATTGCCAAAGCAAAAAACCTGACGCCACTCACGATAACCAAACTGCCGGTGACCAAGCGCGCGCTGGTTGTGGGCGGCGGCATTTCCGGGATACAGGCGGCGCTAGATATCAGCAAGGCTGGTTACCAAGTTACGCTGGTTGAAAAAACACCAAGTATTGGCGGTAGAATGGCGCAACTCGAAAAAACATTTCCCACCCTTGACTGTTCTGCCTGAATACTTACCCCGCGGATGATGGAGTCATCCCAGGATGAAAACATAACCTTGCTCACCTATGCGGAAATTGAAGAGGTAAAGGGATTTGTCGGCAACTATGAGGTCACGATTCGCAAAAAAGCGCGGTATGTTGATAGTGCAAAATGTACTGGCTGCGGTGAATGCAAACAGAAGTGTCCGAAAAAGGTCAGCAGTGAATTTGATATGGGATTAGGAACGCGCACGGCAATTTATACACCCTTTACCCAGGCAGTGCCGAACGTTCCTGTCATTGATCGCAACGCATGCCTGTTTTTCACCAAAGGGAAATGTCAACTCTGTTCAAAAGTCTGTCCCACTGGTGCAATTGACTATGAACAGCAGGATGAGCTGATCACGGAAAAATTCGGCGCTATTGTTGTTGCTACCGGCTTTGAGCAATTTGACTGGACAGTATACGGCGAATATGGTGGCGGGCGAATAAAAAATATTATTACGGGACTGCATATGGAACGGATGCTGGAGACCTCCGGGCCGACGGGTGGACATGTTGTGCGTCCTTCCGACGGAAAGGAGGCACGCGTCGTGGTTTTTGTTCAGTGTGCCGGATCCCGGGATGAAGCAAAGGGCATGCCCTATTGTTCGCGCATTTGCTGCATGTACACGGCGAAGCATGCCCTGCTGCTTAAAGATCACCAACCTGACAGTCAAGCGTATATTTTTTATATTGATATTCGTGCCGGAGGGAAAAATTACGAAGAATTTGTCAAAAAGGTGCAGCGTGACCATGGGGCAATTTATATCCGAGGCAGAGTTTCTAAAATTTATGAAAAGGGTGAAAAACTGGTGGTTTGCGGTGCCGATACGCTTACGGGGAAACCGGTGCACATCGAAGCCGATTTGGTCGTTCTTGCTGCTGCAATGATTCCCCAGAAAGACGCGACGGCACTTGCGCAGAAATTAAACATCCCTTACGATGCATATGGGTTTTACACTGAGGTCCATCCAAAGCTGCAACCGGTATCCAGCGTCACCAAAGGAATATTTCTGACGGGCGCCAGTCAATTTCCCCGGGATATACCGGATACGGTCGCGATGAGCGGCGCAGCCGCCGTTGGGGTGTGCGGGATATTTGCCCAAGATGAAATGGCACTTGAGCCGCGCATCGCATGTGTTGACACTGAGCGCTGTGTATCATGTTTTAACTGTCTTCAGGTCTGCCCGTATAACGCAATTATACAGAAAGACATAGATGGCAAAATCTGCGCATATATTCAGGAAAGTCTGTGTGCCGGATGCGGAAATTGTGCGGCAACTTGCAGAGTGCGGGCAATAACAGTGCAGGGTTTTACCGATGAACAGATATATGCGCAGATAAAGGCAGTGTTCCACTGATAAGATTGAGCCAGCGGCAAAGCTACGCGGTTTAACAACAGACGAATGACTTGACGTATCAAATGCATCTACCGTTGAAGCAGGATGATTTAATATGACCTCTATAAACGCCCATCAGCTGAGAGACCACATAAGAGAGTTATCCGGTGCGGATGTCGGGAAATGTATTCAGTGCGGCAAATGTACTGCGGGCTGTCCGGTGGCGATTGACATGGATTATGTTCCAAACCAAATCATGCAGATGATCCGCATGAACCTGAAGGATGAACTGTTCGCAGCTAATTCGTTTTGGTTTTGTGCTGCGTGCCAGACCTGCTCGGTGAGATGTCCCGAAGAAATAGACATAGCAAAGATTATGAATACCTTACGACGGCTTGTCGGCGAACGGGCTATTAAACCGGAAGCGCGGACAATCCCGATATTGAACCGTGAATTTCTGGCATCAATTAAACTATTTGGCAGGGTGTATGAACTGGGAATGGTGATGAAATATAATCTGCTGACCGGGCAGCCCTTTAAGGATGTTCGTTTTGTGCCGGTGTTGTTTAGAAAAAGGAAAATTGGTTTATTGCCGCATCGCGTTACGGGTCTGGATCAGGTGAAAAAAATTATTGCTGAGGGAAGAAAATTTTTCGGTAATGCGGCAAATAAAGTAACGGTTGCATGATATAGGTTATAAAAATTAAATCGAACTCATAGAAAACAGTATCAGCGATATGGGTGTTCATATAGTGTGTGGCACTCCTGAGGATGGGCAATGGATTACGGCTATTTCCCCGGCTGTTCGCTGAAAAGCACAGCAACGGAATATGATGCAACAGTGCGGGCTGTTTGCCAAAGTTTTAATATTAACTTAACCGAAATAGATGACTGGGTATGCTGTGGCGCGACACCCGTGCATGCGATCAGCGAAGAGATATCATTGGCCTTGCCATTGCGCAATCTTGCGAAGGCCGAAGCACAGGGATTGAAAAAAGTTCTGTCACCGTGTCCTGCCTGCCACAGCCATATGCTGTGCAGCCACAATGAGACAAACAATAACGACCAACATAAACGGCGGCTTCAGGAACTGTCGGGCTGTGAATATTCCAATACCCTGCAGCTCCGGCATCTGCTTGATTTGCTCTTTCTGGAAGTCGGCGTTGAGGCCATTAAAGCGCGGGTGACAAAATCGTTGAACGGTATTAAAACAGTGTCGTATTATGGCTGCCTGACGCGATTTCCGGGTGTCGAGATTGAAGATAAAGAAATGCCGACCATGATGGATGAAATAACTGCGGCAACCGGTGCTGCGCCGATGCACTGGTCTCATGCAACGGAATGTTGCGGAGCAAGCTTTGCCATTTCTAAAAAAGATATTGTCATACGCTTAGTGCGAGAGATTCTTACCGCCGCAAAGCAATGTGGTGCAGATTGTATCGTGGTTGTCTGTCCCCTGTGCCAGTCAAATCTTGATATGCGGCAAGTTGAGATTCAGAAAACATACCGCGAACATTATAATTTGCCTGTCATTTATTTAAGCCAGCTCATTCTCATGTCTCAGGGATATTCCTACCATCACCTGCAATTCTCCAAACATCTTATTGACCCCAAGCCATTATTAATGAGATAATATTTATGAGATTTGTGGTGGCGGTGAGTATTTAGTAATCGGCGCACAACCGCACTTCGGTAAAAAAACAGGATTATCAACTGCAAGCTGTTATTATTTTAATATGATTTTACATATAGATAGAATATTAATATGAAAAATAACATTAAGTTACGTAAGCGCTTCCATCAGTGGCATCGTAAAGAAAAAAGCGATTATGCGCCGGTATTGTATAGCGCAAATTTTAATCCCCGGGTTGATCGAAAACTAAAAAAATTTCTTGATGGCATCGGGGTTCCTGAAAAAACCGTCTTTATCCCGGATAAATTTCAGATCGAAGCGCTTGAAAAGATTAAAAACGCAGACGTTATTGTGAGTGCCCCGACGGGAAGCGGTAAAACGTGGATCGCAGCTCAGGCAATTAAGGAGATGCTGAAACAGGGCAAGCGCTCATGGTATGCATCTCCTTTGAAGGCGTTATCCAACTCTAAATTCCAAGAATTTTGCGATGAGTTTGGCAATGAACAGGTCGGAATTTTAACCGGGGACAGAAAAGAAAATACCGATGCTCCTATAATAGTAGGAACGACCGAAATTCTCCGTAATCATCTGTATGATTCTATGCACCTTGGGGAGAATTTTCCCGCAGACCTGGTGGTTATGGATGAGGCGCATTATCTGGGCGACATTGACCGGGGTGTCGTGTGGGAAGAAGTCATGATTTACCTGCCAAACCGTGTCCGGTTGCTTCTGCTTTCTGCAACCATTCAAAATGATCAGGAGATTGCACAGTGGCTTTCAACAATCAGAAAGACTGCTTGTGAGGTGGTGCACCACGAAAAACGTCCGGTTCCCATTTATCCCTTGTATCTGTTCCCGAATGGCGAGATTGTTCCCCTTTCCGGCTTTGACGGTATTTCTCCAAAAATTAGAGAATTTCTTATTCATTCACCGGGAGACAAGTTCAAACGATCATCATCCGGCCGGCTTCCCTACGGCAGAATCCTGGATGCCATGGAAAAATTTAATCTTCTGCCGGCAATTTTTTTTCTCAAATCCCGTGATGACTGCAACAGTGCCCTATATACCTGCGGCCATCGGTCACTCAGCGGAGCGCGACGTCAGGCACTGGAACGACGCGTATCGGAATTACTCGCAGAGTACCCATTTTTGTCAAGCCATCCGCAAATCACCTGGTTGGTAAATCATGGGATCGGCGCACATCATGGCGGTCAAATTCTCCACTGGAAAATCGTCATAGAAAAACTGATGAACGAAGGCCATCTGGACGCCATTTTTTCAACCTCTACCGTGGCGGCAGGCGTTAATTTTCCAGCGCGCACTGTTGTCCTGGTGCAAAGCGACCGTTTTAATGGTAAAGAATTTGTTGATTTAACTGCATTGGAATTGCACCAGGCGGTTGGCAGAGCCGGGCGCAGAGGAAAGGATAAGATCGGCTTTGCCCTGGTAGTGCACGGTCCATTCCAGAATCCGCATCTCATTGATGCGCTGCTTGATTCCCATCCCGAACCAATCAAGAGTCAGATAAAAATAAATTTTTCCATGACGCTCAATTTATTGCTCAGCCATTCTCCCGCAGAAATTCGTGAACTGCTTGCCCAGTCTTTTGCAACATTTCAAAACAGTGATCAACTGCGGTCTCTGGAAAAACGTCGCGAGGAACTGTGGGAAAGACTTTTAGAAAAAATGTCCGGGTGCCGTTGTGCCACGCATGATGAAATTCTGTTCCGCGTAAAGAAACGGAAAGAGGGGTATCAGCTTCTTGGCCGTCTCGAACGCCGGCGTCGGCGGTTTGCTGAAGAGCTTTTCAAAGAGCAGCACCTGTTCCGTGGGAAGCTTTTTTCCGATACCAGGGGAAGGCTGTATTGTTCGCTTGGCATAAAAATGGAAAACGGCAATGTATTTTGTGAGAGTTTACCGCTCAAGGGTCCTCTTAAAACCGGGGCCACCACGATCAGATCGGTAAAAATGCCGTTGCCTCGTATAAAACATATACTGGATGGCGCGCTGTTGCTGCCACATAATTTGAGTGTCGAAGAATGGGCGGAAATTCGTAAACGCATCGTCGCGGAACAGTATTCCCCGCTCCCATATCCCCGGTTCATTGAGCAAGAACATGCGCAGAAATTTGCTGCGCTCCGCGAGGAAATCACCTTGCTGGAAAAAGAACTTACGGCATTGCCATGCAAAGGATGTTCTCATTTTGCCCTGTGCCATGAAGGCAAAAAAAACCACTTTATGAAGCTGGTTGATAAAGTTCGCGAGGCAACCGAAGCGCTTGAGGAAGCACGGACTGCTTTGTGGAATGAATTTGCACGACATGTGCATTTTCTCACGCTGCAGGGCTTTGCTACCGAAACAGGCACCTTGACCGCTGACGGTCAGTGGGCAGCCCAGCTGCGGCTTGACCAGCCGTTGCTGATTGCTGAACTCATTCGTCAAGGCATTCTGAATGATCTGACCCCCGAGTTGCTGTGTGGCATCATCGCGCCCTTTGTCAATGACAAGTTCAGGGATTTAGAAATTGATGATTCGATTGCCTGGGACCGTGCTTCGCTTGCCGCAGCATTTGCTCGCATGAGACGGGCGCTTGAACATTTACTGGCCTTGAAAAAAAAATACGGGTTTGATGTTCCGATCATACAATTTTGGCCAGCCGCCGCTTTGTATGCCTGGGCGTGCGGCAAGGCCTGGGACGATGTACTGCGCCTCACCTCCGTTGATGAAGGCGATATGGCAATGCTGGTGTTCCGCACCGCTGACAATCTGCGACAGATTATTTCACTTGAAGGCACGCATCCGGTGCTTGCAGAAAAAGCGCGGGAGGCATTACAGCTTATTTTACGGGAGCCGGTGATTATACCGACCTAAGCAGGGGAAAAAGCGTTAATTCTCATCAGCAACAGGCGCGTATGTTGTCCACTCGGCCATCAACTGATATAACCGTTAGGAAAACCTATTGATTGACAGACGATACCGTCGATATTAGCTCTTTTACCACAGGCGTTGTTGTGTAGCGGAGGGTGCTGTTATGAACATACTTTTTTATATTCTTATTGCAGCAATATGTTTTGTCTTAGCAAGTCGCATATATGCGCGGTATATCGGCAACGCCTTGGGAGAAGACGCGAAACATCCAACGCCGGCGCAGATCTATAATGACGGAAGGGATTATGTGCCTACCAAACGATATGTCGTTTTTGCGCACCACTTTTCCGCAATTGCGGGGGCTGGTCCCATCATCGGACCTACGATGGCCATCATCTACGGTTTTATACCAGCATGGCTCTGGGTGGTGTGTGGCGGTATTATAATAGGTGCGGTCCATGATTTTACCGTATTGTTTGTTAGCCTGCGCGAGGGTGGAAAATCAGTTGCCGAAATCGCTCGCAAAACGCTTGGAAAAAAAGGTTTTAATCTGGTCATAATCTTTACCATTTTGATGCTGGTGCTTCTCACCTCATCATTCCTTACCGCAACTGCGATGTCGCTCACCTCATTGTGGCCCCTCAATAAAATCGGCGTTGCTGAGGGCGAGACCTTTCTCAAAACTGTCGTAAAAGACGGCGTGGTCATGGGAAAAATCGGTGGGATCGCTTCCATGTCAGTAATCGTCATTACACTCTGTTCGCCGCTGCTTGGCTGGCTTATTTACCGTAAAAACATCCCAACAGTATTTGCTTATATTTTAGCAGCGGTGATTTGCATCGTGTCCGTTCTCCTGGGTATCGAATACCCGATAACGCTGAGCCCCACGGTTTGGATGATAATTCTTTCGGTATATGTGCTTTTTGCAGCAGGGGTGCCGGTTTGGGTCATTTTGCAACCGCGGGATTTTATCAATGTCCAAATATTGTATGCAGGGATAGGGCTGCTGGTGTTATCCATATTTGCTAACGGATTACGCGGGATATCTTTGTCGGTGCCGCGGTTCAACATTGCCGACGGCATAAATCAGTTGGGACTTATCTGGCCTATGATGTTCATTACGATAGCCTGTGGTGCCATATCGGGATTTCACGCGCTGGTTGCCGGGGGCACCACGGGAAAACAGCTTGCATGTGAATGCGATGCCCGCAAAGTCGGCTTTAATGCCATGCTGCTTGAATCGCTGCTTGCAGTTTGCGTTCTGCTGGCGCTGGGGACAGGTCTTAATTTCGTAGATTATAAGTCAATTGTTTGGCCGATTGAACCGGGTATTAAATCAAATCCAATACTGGGGTTTTCTTTAGGTGCCGGGCATTTGTTCAATCAGGGCATTGGCATCCCGGTCGCACTCGGAACTGTGTTTGGCATTCTGCTGGTAGAAGGATTTGTCGTTACGACCCTTGATGCGGCTGTGCGTCTCAATCGGTATCTGTTTGAAGAACTCTGGTCAATTGTGTTTAAATGCCCGCCCCGCATTATGCAACACTACTGGTTTAATTCAACTCTTGCTGTGGTCCTGATGAGTGTTCTTGCCTATACCAATGCTTTCAGCGCGCTCTGGCCTATTTTTGGCGCTGCCAACCAGCTGCTTGCAGCTTTGAGCCTGCTTGCGGTGTCAAGTTGGTTGTTACTTCGCGGCCGCGCATGTTTCTTTACTGCGATTCCTGCCGTGTTTATGATGGCAACTACTATTACTTCTTTATTGATTTTGCTGAGGAATTATCTCCAGAAGGGGAACTATATTCTGGTGGTTACTGATCTATTCCTGCTCAGCCTGTCTATCGGAGTAATTATCCTCTCATTCAAAATTTTTATGCGACCCATCGCAACAGAATCTCATGAGGCTGTTGTGAGATAATGATGCAAGCGATTCACGCGGGACGGTGAGCAGTGGAGTTCCTCGTGCACACTGCAGCGCATCCCGGCAATTACACATTATTTTCATTCCGGGCCGATTTTTTTTGATGATCGCGGATGCTATGGGGAACGGACGTTCTCGACTTATAGCACGGCATTAATACGATGAATGAATAATATGTTGATAGCAATAAAAAACGCCTGTAACATGTTTTTATTTGCTGGCTGTTAAATAATTAAAATAAATCTTCACAGGTCTAATAACTGGCAGGCGAAGTATTTTAAAATTTCACTGTACACTTTGGATAGGAACGATCATTTGCATGAGGATGAAATGAAAAAGCAAAAAAAACCATTTTATTTTTTCTGTGCCGGCATTGGTATGCTGTGCTGCAGCATCATCGCAGTACTTGTTCTGTGTGGCTGCGATCAAATGCCGGAAATAAGGTTTCGTTTAATGCCCGTGGCAAATGGGTTTGCGCACCCGGTAACAATGGCTGTTCCCAACGACGGAACGGGAAGAATATTTATAGTTGACCAGATTGGCAAAATTAGTGTCATTGATGCAACAGGTAATCTCCTTGCTCAACCGTTTCTTGATGTGACTGCAAAAATGGTGTCGCTTAATAGTGTATACGATGAGCGCGGTCTGCTGGGCATGGCGTTTCATCCGGCATTCAGAAACAATAAGCGCTTTTTTGTTTTTTATAATGTTCCCCGTCAGCCCGAAGACCCCGAGGAATTTGACTCGCGGGTTCGCCTCTCCGAATTTTTAGTTTCAAATGGAGATCCCAATAGAGCTGATGAATCAAGCGAAACTGTGCTGCTTGAAGTGAAAAAACCGCAATCTAATCATAATGGCGGTCAGCTTGCGTTTGGTCCTGATGGATATTTGTATATAGGAGTCGGCGACGGCGGTGGTGCAAATGATGTTGGTATTGGGCATACGGAAGATATCGGCAATGGGCAGGATCTTACGACGGTATTAGGCAAGATTCTCCGCTATGATGTGAGCACCCCGGGAGTGCTTGCGATTCCTGACAGCAACCCCTTTGCTGGAGGCTTTATAGCCCAGCCTGCCGTTTATGCCTATGGGTTCCGCAATCCGTGGAGTTTCTCTTTCGATACAGATGATGGCCGCTTGTTTTGTGCTGATGCCGGACAAAATTTACATGAAGAGATAGATATTGTTGTCTCGGGAGGAAACTACGGCTGGAATATCAAAGAAGGAAGATCGTGTTTTGATCCGCAGAAACCGAACCGGCCACCAGATACGTGTTCCTGTTTTGGAAGAAATGGTGAACCACTCATTGATCCGATCATTGAATACAGCCACAAAAATTGGGTTCTATCATTACCGGCAAGGCAGTGGTTGGCGGTTTTGTGTACCGAGGAAACGCTATGCCTCATCTTCGAGGATCCTATATATTTGGTGACTGGTCGGCACGTTTCCTCATTCCCAAAGGCAAAATACTGGTTGCCAAAGAGATAGTTAGCGGTATATGGCACGTCCGCGAAGCTGGCATTGACAATGGTTTTGGTACAGAGCTGAATCGCTACCTGTTGGGTTTCGGACAGGATTTGCAAGGAGAACTTTATATTCTTACCGCCCGACGGGCAGGTCCTTCAGGAGACACCGGCGAGGTTTTTAAACTGGTCCCGGTGCAATAACGGCATAACTATAATGGCATGATCGCGTTCTCCCCTTTCACTAGACATGCTGCAAGAAATTATAGCTGACCGGATAAAAAAAGAAGGGGCTATTTCGTTCAGGGATTTTATGGAAATGGCGCTATATTATCCAGACTACGGATATTATACATCAGCCGATACCGAAATAGGCAGGAGCGGGGATTTCTATACCAGTGCACATATTCATCCGGTATTTGGTGCTCTCATCGGAAAACAGATTGCGGAGATGTGGGAGGCGATGGGAAGGCCTGACAGCTTTTACATCATTGAGATGGGAGCTGGCAAAGGATATGTCGCACATGATATGCTTGCCTATCTTGAAGGAACAGAATTTTTTGAGGCCGTTCATTATGTAATCGTCGAGATAAATAAACACCTGATAAAAAAACAGCAACAACTGCTGCACCGTTACCACGATAAAATACACTGGGCATTAACCCTCAAGGAGACAACTTCAGTTACGGGATGCCTTTTTTCCAATGAACTGCTTGATGCCTTTCCCGTTCATTTAATTTATTACGATGGTGGCAAACTGCATGAAATATATGTTACTATAAAACAAGATAATTTCTGTGAAGTCTATGAAGAGTGCAGTCTTGAAATCATAAACTATCTCCATGAGTTTTCCATATCTCTGCCAAGAGACTACCGCACGGAAGTCAACCTTGATATAAGAAAGTGGCTAAAAGATGTATCATCAACAATTGGGAACGGCTTTATTTTTACCATAGACTATGGTTACTCTGCTGCAGAATATTACAGTCCGCTCCGGAAAGCTGGGACAATTATGTGTTATTACCGGCACCAGATTAATGACAATCCTTACCAACACGTTGGGCTTCAGGACATCAGCGCCCACGTTAACTTCTCGGCTGTGAAGAAATGGGGAGAAGAATATGGGTTTGACTGTCTGGGGTTCGCGCCTCAAGGGACATTTCTCGTTTCTTTACGAATAGACGAGACGCTCCAGGCGAACTATGCAAAAGACGATTTCACACACCATGACATCTACGCGGTGAGCAGACTTGTTTCTCCTGAGGGATTGGGAGAAAGCCATAAAGTATTAATACAGAACAGAGGAAATATAAAACAGCTCCTGAGCGGCTATTCGCTGCGAAACAAACGCAACCTATTATAGGAGGGCGATTTATGAGACATATTCAGTTATTGCTTGTCATTGGCGCCACGGTGTTACTTTCGTTGGCATTTTCTGGGAATGCCCGTGCGGATAAAGCATCCGTTAGTTTTGATGTTCCTGAAAGCGCAACAGATGGCTCTGAGGTAACGGTAATCATTACCGTAACACATAATGCTGATAACTTTATTCATCATGTCAATTGGGTATATATCACGGTCAACGGAAAGGAAATTGAGAGGTGGAAATTTAAATGGAATAACTTGCCTCCAGCAGCAACGTTTACCAAAGAAATTAAATTTAAAATGGAGGGGGCGGCAGAAATAAAGGCAGAAGCGAATTGCAATCTACACGGCAGCACCGGCGCCGTTATTAAATCAATTACGTTAAAATAAAAAGGGATTACAATAGGAAAAGCAATGAATATCATACTTATTCTCGGTATTATAAATTTCATTTTGGTACTCATCCAGGTCGCATCGGGGTTGCGTTATATCACATTTTCTTTTCTTATGCATAAAAGAGTCGGCATTATTCTACTTGTTACTGCCACACTTCATGGAGCCATTGCAATACTGGCAGGTTAATCGTTCGCTGGCATGAGTCGGATTTACGAAGATTGCTTGTCCAATTAATCCAGACGGTTTTTTCTCTGACATATTCTGCAATTTGGAGCGAGACAACTTTTCCGGATTTGGGCAGAGAACTTCCTGCTTCTTTTTTACGGTGGGGATGAATGGAACGACCTGAACAATCAATCAGAATTGCCAGGATGCTTTGGGCTAGGTGCGCAGGAAGCATCACGTAAGGAGTTTTAACATGGGCATTGATATAACGGTAAAAATTGGTGGCGAGGCCGGCCAGGGGATACAGACGGTCGGGCAGCTCTTGGCGCTTACCTGTCAGAGATCGGGTTTATATGTGTTTGCGATCAATGATTTTGAATCACGTATCCGAGGTGGTCACAGTTTTTTTCAGATTCGAATAAGCGATACTCAGGTGAGAGCTCCCAATCAACAGGTGAATTTACTTATATGCCTTGATCATAAAACGCTTGATATTCATCGTGATGAAGTAGCGGTTGATGGTCTCATTATGCTGGCGACAAAAGATGCTGGCGCTGCAGATGGGGTTTTATCTATACCAATTTTTGATCTGGCTCGTAAGGCGGGGAGCGCTATTACAGCAAACACGGTTGCTGCTGGTGCCTGTCTGGCACTTCTTGGCGCGCCCTTTGATTTGTTTTCTGATATTATTACCCGGCAATTCGCTGGAAAAAGCTCAGAGGCCATTACGCAAAACGTAACCGCAGCACAACTTGGCTATGATTCAGTTCGGGCAATACCGTTTAACAGTGGTTTGGACTGGAAGGAGAAAAAACCCAACGGTAAGCTGTTAGAAGGTTCTCTGGCAGTTGCCTTGGGTGCTCTTGCCGGAGATTTGCGTTTTGCTGCTTTTTATCCCATGTCACCAGCGACCAGCATCATGGGACACCTGGCAAGCTACGCCGATAAATTTCCCCTGGTCGTCGAACAGGCAGAAGATGAAATTGCAGCAGCAAATATGGTTGTTGGAGCATGGTTTGCCGGGGTTCGTTCTATGACCGCAACCTCTGGCGGTGGTTTCTGTTTGATGACCGAGGCTCTGGGGCTTGCGGGCATATCCGAAACCCCGATTGTTATCGTTGATGCCCAGCGACCTGGGCCGGCTACCGGCTTGCCTACGCGCACTGCTCAAGCTGATTTACAGTTTATTATACATGCGGCACAGGATGAATTCCCGCGCTTTGTATTTGCTCCTGGCTCACCCGAAGATGCGTATTATATCACTGGCCGGGCATTGCATTTGGCGGAAAAATATCAGGTACCGGCATTGATACTGGTCGACCAGTACCTGTTAGATTCACTCTACATCGTTGAAGATGAGTTTATCGTGCCCAAGACCATTGAGCGTTTTATAGACGATGCGGGAAACGACGGTGCTTATAAACGATATGTCATTACGCAAAACGGCGTTTCGCCTCGATGTATTCCTTGTCGGGGGACCTCACTGGTTGTAGCGAACGGCAACGAGCATAACGAAGCAGGACATTCGATTGAATCAATAGCCGAGCGTATTACTATGGTTAATAAACGCAATGCAAAACTACCCTATATGCTCGCTGAAATGCGTCCGCCGCAGATTGCGCATGGCGATGCTCAGATAGTATTGGTTGGCTGGGGATCAACAGCGGGTGCGGTTTTTGAAACGGCTGGGTTATTGAGAAAAGAGGGGGTAGATTGTGGCGTGGTGCATTTTAGCGATATCTGGCCGTTTCCGGGAAAGGCTGCGCAGCAGGCGCTCAGCAGGGCATCACAATGTTTTATTATAGAAAATAATAGTACCGGCCAGTTCGCGCAACTGCTTCGGCAGGAAACCGGCATACGTCAATTCGAAAACATTCTTAAATATGACGGGCGCCCATTTTATCCAAGTGAAATAGCAAAGAAAGTTAAAGAATGCGTGAGGTGAGACATGGTTGCAATAAAAGATTTTGACACGGAAAATGAAAATAAATGGTGTCCCGGGTGCGGCAATTTCGGGATTCTGGCAGCCATGAAAGATGCCCTGGTAAAGCAGGCGATTGCGCCCCATGAGATTCTGATTATTTCTGGCATTGGTCAGGCAGCAAAGACTCCCGAGTTTATGAAATGTAACATGTTTCATGGTTTACACGGGAGGGCTTTGCCGCTTGCCACCGGCGCGAAACTGGCTAACCACCGGTTAAAAATCTTGGTGAACACCGGCGACGGGGATTGTTACGGAGAAGGTGGCAATCATTTTATGCATGCGATCAGGCGCAACATTGACCTTACTGTTCTTGTCCATAATAACATGGTTTATGGTTTGACAAAAGGCCAAGCATCGCCCACTTCCGGGAAGGGAATGGTTACCCGAATTCAACAACACGGGGTTATCATGGAACCGTTTAATCCCCTCGCGGTTGCGCTCGCCCTTGGGGCAGGATTTGTTGCGCGTGGTTTTTCAGGAAATAGTGAGCACCTGAGCATGCTTATTCAGGAAGGTATGCGGCATCACGGTTTTAGTTTGATAGATATATTCCAACCCTGTGTGTCTTTTAATCCTGTGAATACCCATAAATGGTACAGCGATCGAATATATGATGTTGCCCAGGAAGATTATAATGCCTCCGACTTTGATGCCGCGTTGAAAAAAGCTCTGGAGTGGGGAGACAAAATACCTATTGGCATTATTTATAAGAAAGACCAACCTTCTTTTACAGATCAGATCCACGGGCTTGCGGCGGGACCATTAGTTGAGAGAAAATACAGCCCGGACCCGCTCCGGGAGATGTTGCAACAGATGTGAACTGTGACCACTGACTCGTGACCAGTGAATCGAGACACGAGCGACAAGACACGAGTCACACAGGATAAACAGTATGTCACAGAACATGACTATATTTATCTATAGCTGGGGTAACTAGTGGGTTTTCGCGAAGAAACCGACACCATGGGAACCGTTCAGGTTCCTGAAGACGCGTATTACGGCGCGCAGACACAGCGGGCTATTGATAATTTTCCCATCAGCGGCCTGACGTTTCAGCCGGTGTTTATCAAAGCAATCGCACTGATAAAAAAACATGCGGCGCAGGTGAATGATGAGCTTGGCCTTCTTCCCGCTGATTTATCAAAGGCGATAATACAGGCTGCACAGGAAGTAATTGACGAAACGTTTGATGACCAGTTCAGGGTAGATGTTTTTCAGACCGGCTCCGGCACTTCAACCAACATGAACGTCAATGAAGTGATTGCCGGCCGTGCTAATGAAATCATCACCGGCAATATCGGCGGAAAATCACCTGTACACCCTAACGATCATGTCAACCTTGGGCAGTCAAGCAACGATGTAATACCATCAGCTATTCACATTGCTGCGCTCACCTCGTTAAAAAAACAGCTTATCCCGGTCCTTGAAAACCTGCATCATCGTCTAAAAAATAAAGCGGATGAATTTAAAGCTGTCGCCAAAATCGGCAGGACGCATCTTCAGGATGCTGTTCCAATAACCCTTGGCCAGGAATTCAGCGGTTTTGCGCGGCAGGTGGAACTTGGTATTGAACGATTGCAGTCAGCAGAGTCGCGGCTTGCGGAACTGGCGCTGGGTGGCTCTGCTGTGGGCACTGGTATGAATACCCATCCGGAATTCGCCCGCCGCGTGATAGCTCTTATTGCACAGGAGACCGGTTGCCCGTTTGTTGAGACAAAAAATCATTTCGAAGCGCAGGCGTCACAGGATGCGGCGGTGGAAACAAGCGGAGCGCTGAAGACAGTTGCAGTAAGTCTCATGAAGATAGCCAGTGACATTCGCTGGCTTGCTTCTGGACCGCGCTGTGGATTAGGCGAAATAATTCTTCCTGATTTGCAGCCGGGCTCATCCATCATGCCCGGCAAAGTCAATCCAGTCATGCCCGAAGTGCTGCTGCAGGTTGCCGCTCAGGTTATTGGTAACGATATTGCGATCACTATTGGCGGGCAGGCAGGGAATTTTGAATTGAACACGATGCTCCCGCTTATTGCCTACAATCTTCTGCAGTCAATAGAGATACTCGCCTCTACAGTTAAGGTATTTACAGAAAAATGTATTGCCGGTATTACGGCGAACAAAGAAAAGTGTGCTTCTACAGTGGATAAAAGTATTGCCCTTGTTACGCCACTGGTGCCGATTATTGGATACGATAAGGCTGCAGCTATTGCCAAAGAAGCACAGGACACTGGCAAAACTATTCGGGAGATTGTTTTACAGCGCAACATCGCCACTGAAGAGCAATTACAGAAACTCTTTGAAATAAATGAATGAACACTGATTTAGCATTACAGAAGGAGCTAAAACGGCTCTTTACCATACAACGTTTAGCAGTCCTGGCAACTCACAAAAACGGCCAGCCGTACAGTAGTCTCGTTGCTTTTGCGGCCACTAAAGATCTTAAGCACCTTATCTTTGCAACATCCCGTGCCACCCGCAAATATGAACATTTTTCACGTGATAACCGGGTGGCGCTGCTCATAGACAGCAGAACCAACAAGGCTGCAGATTTTCATAAAGCTGTAGCTGTGACGGCTGTCGGTACCGCAGTTGAAACTGATGAACGTATCCGGCCCCAGCTGGTTACTTTGTATCTTGCCAAACATCCCCATCTCAAGGATTTCGTCCAATCCCCCACCTGTGCGCTGGTGCAGGTGTCAGTAAAAACCTATTATATCGTGCGCACGTTTCAAAACGTTACGAAACTGGACGTGGCTTCTTAATGCTGGTAATGTGAATAAGACAAAAAAACTCTCTTGTGCAGATAGTGTAACATGCGTGCTAAGCAATCATGCAAAGGTTAGCCATATTTATTGTGAGAGTGCTTATTGATGCACTGTGTCATTCGGGTCACTGATGTATGGAAATACTATGATGGTGATGGTACCAGCACCGCTGCCCTGCGCGGGACCAATCTATGCGTTGCGCCCGGCGAGCTGATAGCAATTTATGGCAAAAGCGGTTCGGGCAAGACCACACTGCTCAATGTGCTGGCCGGCCTTGATCGTCTCTCAAAAGGCAGCATCGAAATAGAGGGCAGCAATATTGAAGCGCTTGGAGAACAGGGAAGGACGATTCTCCGCCGCACCCGCATCGGCTTTGTGTTTCAGTTTTTTAACCTCCTGCCAACCCTCACGGCATTTGAAAACATATTCCTTTCCCTTGAGCTTACCGGTAACAAGGACAAACAATCAGTTTATGATTCACTTAAGGCTGTTGGCCTTGAAGGTAAGGGGAACCGTTTTCCTCACGAGCTCTCCGGAGGTGAGCAGCAGCGGGTAGCTATCGCCCGGGCCATGGTAAAACAGCCCGCCATAATCCTTGCCGATGAGCCAACGGGCAACTTGGATTCACAGACCGGCACCCAGATTCTTGAGCTTTTGTCACGCACCTGCAAAGAACGAAAAACCACATTGCTGGTTGCTACGCACAGCCCGCTCACGTGCCAATTTGTAGACCGGACCATGTGCATGAAGGACGGCGTTCTGGAAGAAGACCGCTGCGTTCCTGAGTCACCTGCATGAAAACAGTAACCAAGTCTTTTCTGCGCTACATTCCCCGTCGTCCAGCGCTCAGCATGCTGCAGGTGCTGGGGGTTGCTTGCGGTGTCGCAGCGGCTGTGGGCATGGTACTTTCTTCTCAGACTGCGCTCGCAAGTTTTTCCCGCGCTATAGAATTTCTCCAAGGCAAATCCACCCACAGCATCACCCGGCCAGCCGGGCCCGTGGAGGAGCAGGTTCTTGTGCGGCTTATGGCTGACCCGGATGTTCAAAAGTTTTCTCCGGTTATTGACCGCAGAATTCAGCTTGAGAGCAATGAGGCAATAAGGCTTCTTGGCATAGACCCGTTCCTTGACCGGCACATGAGGCCCGCGTTTGTCACGGATTCATCATCCGCAAGAAACAGATTGCAAGAAGGCAGCGCTTTTTTATTTGATGAAACAGCAGTTTTTATTGACAAGAGTTTGTCAGAGAAATTGCAGCTAAAGCATGGCGGTGCACTTAAAACCAGACGCGGCACGTTCACTGTAGTCGGAATATTCCCCAATCCATCCGGCGAGCCGCTGATACTTATGGATATTGCCCACGCACAGAAAATTTTTGGCCTTGAGGGCAAGGTTGATCGTGTTGAACTTATTATCGCTCATGAGGAGGCATTCAAAGAGCGGTGGAAACAGGGCTTTATAATTCAGTCTGGTGAACAAAAGAGTACGGCGCTGGAGGATATGCTGCATGCCTACCGGCTTAACCTGGAAGCGCTTTCTTTGCTTGCCTTATTTGTGGGGATTTTTCTTATCTATAATACTGCCATGTTTGCTGTGGTGAGCCGCAAAAAAGATGCAGGCATTCTGCGCAGCCTGGGCGCGCGCCAGGGAGAAATTGTTTTTGCCTTTCTCAGCGAGATTCTTTTTTCCGGACTTGTGGGCGGCGCACTCGGCGGCGTGCTGGGGTATCTGCTCAGCCAGATTCTTACCGGACTGGTCGGAAAAACCATCAGCAGCCTTTATTTTTTCCTGGCGCCAGCCGCACCATTGTGGTCCTGGATGGTAATTATCTACGGAATAGTGCTGGGTTGCGGCGCAAGCCTTGCCGGAGGAATCTTTCCGCTGCTTGAATTAACGCGCACTGATCCGGTAAAAGCGCTTCAGGGCCGTGTTAAAAGCAGGAATGAAGGAAGAATAACGCGCCGACTTACTGCCGCGGGATGCGCTGCGCTGCTACTAAGTTTGGTGTTTCTTTACGGTGCGCGCATTAATGTTTATCTGGGATTTGCCGGAGCTTTTTTGCTTCTCAGCGGAGCGAGTTTGCTTACCGGCCTGGTGCTTACGCTTTCAAATCCGGCGTTAAAAAGCATACTTCATTTCCTGAGCGGCCTTTCTGGTAAAATTGCAGCAGCCAATATCCGCACCAACATCAGCCGCACGGCAGTTGCTATTGCAGCATTTATGGTTGCATTGTCCATGCTGGTCGGGCTCGGATCAATGATTGGAAGCTTTAGAAGCTCTGTGCAGTGGTGGATGAACAGCCAGCTTGCCGCCGACCTGTATATTGCACCCTCTGCTGATATCGAAGTGCCGGAGTCTTTTTATGATGAGATAAATAGAATTAGTGGCATCGGGGGAATAGATACCTATCGCAACGTGCCGTTTCTTTACCGGAATAAGATGATCCGCATAGCAGCGGTGAATGCGGGCATTCTCCAGAAGTACGCACGATTTGGCTGGCTTGAAGGAAGCAATGACCAGTGGGAGGAAGTTAAAGCGGGCGCTGTGATAGTGTCAGAAAGCTTCTACCGGCGGTTTGGACTAAAATCTGGCGATAGTGTTTCGCTGAACAGCATTAGCGGGGCTGTGCAGTTAAAAATTGCTGGGGTATTTTATGATTATACTAGTGAGCACGGCCTTATTATGATGGACAGGACAATGTATCTGAAGCTGTTTCATGATTACGTGATAGACAGCGTAGCGGTTTTTATTGATAAAAATAATCAGACGCGCGGCGCCCTTATAGAAACCGTGAAAAAACATGCTGAACGCTGGGATCTTCCGGTGTTATCGCAGGAGGAGATGCATGGCAGCATCCTGACAGTTTTTGACAGCACCTTCGCCGTAACCCGCTCAATGCGCCTCATTGCAATAGTGGTCGCGTTCTTTGGCATAGCGAGCGCTTTGCTGACGCTGTTTATCGAGCGGCAGCGGGAATTCGGTATTTACCGCGCCCTCGGCTTTTCAACGCTGCAGGTGGCAGGCATGACGCTGATGGAAGGCGTTGCCATGGGGCTGATCAGCTTTTTAATGTGTGCTGCTGTCGGAACTACGCTGGCGATTGTCCTTATAAAAGTGATCAACCTTCACAGTTTTAACTGGACGGTATTTTATTTTTTTGACTGGGCGCCCTATCTGAAGTCGGCAATGACTGCGCTGCTGGCAAGCATTGGGGCGGCCGTATATCCGGTCTTGAAAATTTGCCGCTTATATCCCCAGATGCAGATTCGGGAAGAATAGTGACAAAAAAATATCAAAGGACCAATGATAAATGATAAATTTTTGAAAACCTGTTTTACAGCGATACTTTTGACTGTTAGTTTTTATTGTGTCGGGGCTACTTTTGCAAGCGACAATAATGGCTGGCAGCTGGCTATCGAACCGCGAGCCTGGAATTTTCCACGGGATCACGGCGCACATCCTGAATACCGCACGGAATGGTGGTACTTTACCGGTAATCTCAGTGACAATTCAGGTAATCGCTACGGATATCAACTCACGTTTTTCCGGCAGGGACTTCGCACCGCTGCATCAGAAATTGCCAATCGATGGTCTGTACGGGATGTCTATATCGCTCACTTCACCATCACTGATGTTGCCAAAGGCGCTTTTACTATGGATGAACGAATGTCCCGCGCCGGCCCGGGGCTGGCAGGCGCTCTGACTGAAAATCTTAAGGTGTGGCTGTTCAACTGGGAGGCGAACCTGCAGGGAAACACAATCCTGCTTGAAGCCAGGAACACTGATATGCAGCTTACGCTTGAGCTAAGGCCGCAGAAGCCTGTAGTATTTCATGGTGACCGCGGTTTGAGTAAAAAGGGAGCGGAAAAGGGACAGGCCTCATATTATACATCTTTTACTGATCTTAAAACATCGGGGAGCATAAGAACCGGGTTTAGCAATTCGCTGATTCAGGTTAAGGGCACCAGCTGGTTTGATCATGAATTTGGCTCAGCGCAGCTTGCTCAGGATCAGGAGGGCTGGGACTGGTTTGGCCTGCACCTGGCTGATGGCCGGGATCTGATGATTTATCTCTTGCGCCATACCGATAAATCGATGAATCCAGAGTCTGCGGGTACCTTAGTCGAACCCGATGGAAGGTTTCACCGCCTCAGCCTTTCTGATATGTCGGTTACTGTGCTTGATTCGTGGAAAAGTAAGAAAACAAAAACGATCTACCCGAGCACATGGAGAATAACCGTCCCCGCAAAACAAATTGAAATGATGCTCACACCCCTTATTGCAAACCAGGAGCTTGATACCAGCAAGACAACGGGAATCATATACTGGGAGGGAGCGGTCGCAGGGCAAGGCATGTCCCGCGGTAAACCAACAAGTTGTGAGGGCTACGTTGAGCTGACCGGATATGCGGGCACCATGGGTGGAATTTTTTAACTATCATCCTGCATATCTGTTGCACTGAGATGTCCATCTGCCATAACCCGCTGTAGAGACTGCATTATATCCTTAAAAAGGACTGATACGTGATACTTATTTACGTCATGGCATGGGTTCCCATGGTGCTGCTTGCCATCTTCAACGGCATGGTGCGCGAATACTTTTTTGCACAAAAGCTCAGTGAATTGCACGCTCACCAGCTATCAACAGTAACGTTAATTGTTTTCTTGGGTATCTACATATGGACGCTGTCGCAGTTCTGGAGGCTTACGTCATCTGAGCAGGCATTCAAGATCGGGCTGTTATGGCTTGGCCTTACTGTGAGCTTTGAGTTTCTTTTCGGTCATTATGTTATGAGGCATTCCTGGGATAAGCTGTTGCAAGACTACAATGTGTTTGCCGGTCGCATCTGGGGATTAGTGCTCGTGTGGATTGTCGTTGCGCCCTGTCTTTTTCTGCAGCGGCATAACTAAAACCTATGGTAAGCTCGTATTATTAAACATTCGTAGGAGGGAGATGCCATGAAGGAAAAACAGCTTGTTTCGGGTCGCTCGATAAGTTTTGTCATTATTATTATTATGCTGCTAATCTTTATAGGAGTACCGCTTATGATTAAAAATATTTATGGCGTTGAGCAGGCGTTCAAAAAAACTCCGGTTGGAAAGATTGAAATTAAAATTATTCCCGAATCAACAGTGCTGGTGGCTGAAGGATCAGGGAATTATTATGACGGACGCAATGCCCTGTTCCGAAGGCTGTTTAATTATATCAGCGAAAACAAGGTTGCGATGACTGTGCCGGTTGAGGCGCGAGTGGAGAATGCCCAGATGAAATTTTATGTGGGGTCAAAAGATAAGGCAAAATCGCTTCAAGACCAGAGGAGTGTGCAGGTGGTCAGAGTCCCTCAGCGCACGGTGGTAAGCATTGGCATCAGGGGCGCGTATACTCAGGGCAGTTTTTTACAGGCACGGGAAAAATTAGCGCAGTGGCTGCAGGAAAATAAAGAATACCGGCAGGTGGGAGATGCGTATGCGGTTTTCTGGGATGCGCCCTTTATGCCGTGGTTCTTAAAACGATCAGAAGTTCACATTCCCGTGGAAAAAATAACGACTCCCTGACAACAATGCGCATTTGCTCACGAATGCCGCCATTAGGTATCGCCGTACGTTTACTTTTTCAACCGGTCACGGGGAATCACTTGTTTGCATGAAAGGCATTTACCTTTTTTTTCATCAGACCATATTTCAACATCACCGCCGCATTCAGGACAAACAAATAATTCAGGAACCGCTTTCTTTGTTGGATCAGACCCGGGGCATTTTGGATCTACAATTTTATCCATAAACCCTCCGCACAATTAAATGGTAAGCTTTATTTTGAAATGTTCGCCGGTATTGTACTAAACAATATAGCATCTACATTACATCCTTTTCAAGGCGTTGCAGTTCTTTCACCGTTTCCCGCAGTTTGTTAAGACTGTTAAAAATAATTGCCGATGTCATGGTCGCCATTGAAACAGCATCTATTTTTGAATTAAATTGCATGTGATTCATAAGCGATTGCCCTATCAGTCTTTTTTGCATAAATCGGACGTCGGCAGCAGTCCACAGGGCATTCCCGTATTTCGTTAAATGAAGGGCGGAAAAATTTTTAATTACTCCCATTCGGTTAAAGGCGACGATGAAGTGAATGCCGTGGCACACATCACAGGTTGGATTTCTGCTTATGACGGTTGCATACAGCGTTTCCAATGTTCCATTGCCCGGCAATGTGGCTTTGAACACTGTTTTATTACCTGGCAATGAAATTTTTGTGATGTTTATTGCATTACGGTGAACAAACGATCGAATGCCGTTTTGCAGACAATGCCGAATGTTTTCCAAAATTTCATTTTCCGACAGGGTGAGATTCAGCACTCTCTTTTCGCTATGCCGCACGGACTTTTTTTTGATTAAGGTATGCAGGGAATCAACATCCAGGGATAATGCGTCTTGAATATCTTTTAAAAGGTCTTCTGCTGAGTTAATACGTCCCAGATGGGTTGAAAGAATGACGCCTTGATTATCAACTTTTCGAACTAGCACGGTATAAGGTGTACCGCCGGGGTCCCCGATGGCGTCATAGGCAATAAATTCTGGATCGGGGATTAATGGAAATGCTATTAATTGCTCGGCTTTGAATTCTATGAGCTCTTCTTCATTGTTGCCAACCCCAATGCCAACAACCTTTACCCTTGATTTCAGGAGAGGGTTATTTTCTATAAGAGAATAAATGGCATTCATGACCGGTACCTGTGCTTGACATGAAGGGCAGTAACGATTCAGAAATTCAATTACGATAAGTTCTGCTTTTATATCTGAGATAGTAAATGCCTCTCTTTTAAAGCTGCCGGCAGGTTCTGTCACTAATCCAAGGTAAATTTGGGCGGCAGGCTCTGAAGGCCGTTTCAGGTATATGAATGGAACGTTGTCTCCCGGTTGAAGGGCTTCTGCGCCTGATAACGGACAGAGTACCACCGTACAATAAAGACAACATACTACAAACGAAATACCGCAAAATTTAAAAAAAACCATGAGCTATTCTTCAAAATAATACGGTTCTGCAGGGTTTTTTCGATCGCGGTTTAATTCTTCATAGCGAGTTATCTGTTGTTCTGCAGAAAGCTTGGGGAGCTGTTTTGGTCGGCGACAGGCAATACAACGAATTTCTGCGCAGAATTGGCAAAAATGACAATCAGGGCAGGGATATTTTTTGTTGATAGAAGGGTAATCCATAGATACAACGGGTCCCGTCGCTTTTAACCACGGACAAGTAATGGGTATTTTTTAAATCCCGGGGACGGGTCACTGTTCGTGAGTCTTTTTTAGTTGTCTTTTAAAACTATTCGATCATACTCAGCCTCCAATCGTTCTTTGTGCGCCTGTTCCCATCGGAATAAATGTTCAAACACTGCTTGCAGGTCGGTTCCTGAAACGACTGGTATTTGGCTGGCATAAAAAGCGATAGCTCGCTCTTCTCTCTTTATGGCAATAATCATGATATCCTGCGGCGTACTCCTTGTATTTATCGGTTCGGAGACAAGGTATTTGCTGAGATCCATAGCGGGGGGCAACGGCTGGGTGCCAATAATCTCTAATGTTTTACCTGATTTTATGTCAGTAAGCATGGCAACATGCCTTTGTTCTTCAGCCGCCAGTTCTTCCAGCATAACTTTTGTGCCCGGGTTTTTCACTATAGCGCCGGCTTCAGTATAAAATTGTACGGCTTCTTTTTCTTTGTCTAATGCAAGCGTCACGACATCGTATATGGTTGTCATAGCGGTCAGCGATTACCTTTGCGTAACAATGGTTTGATAGATTTTTTCTGAATTACATGACGTCAAACGTTTCGTAATATAGTGTATATAGCTATTACTATGAGTATTCACAAGAGAAATTGTAACAGGACATGATACAAGAATTCCTATTGTTGACAAAAAAGCGCTCCAGAACATCGTCTGAAGCGCTTTTACCTAACAGATACTGCTATGAAAGTTTTTTTACTTTTGCTGCTTGAAGACCTTTTTGCCCATTCTGGATTTCAAGGCTTACCATATCGCCCTCATTCAGCGAACGGTAACCATTGCCCTCGATAACGCTGTAATGGACAAAAACATCACCCTGACTGGTCTCAATAAAACCAAATCCTTTTTTCTCATTAAACCATTTCACTTTACCTTCAGCCATTGCTCTCAACCTCCTTTCTTTCGTGATTCTCGTACTGCTTGAAAGGAGGTCTCTCCGGCAGATGAATTAAAAATGAGCTTTATCTGTATCAACAACTTTTAAACCTGCTACAAGAAATACCAAACCTTACAGCGTACTACGTAAATAAAAGAGCGCCTTAACCAGTAATGTGAACCATGGCGCCCCATTATAAAATCGTTATAAAATAGATTCACACAACTAAGCATGAATTATATAACTGTTTCTTAACATAAAATCAAGTTTTTATTTTTGAGTTGGGGTAACTTTTTGATTAGGGGGAAATAAAAAACAAGCAGGATGTTTCTAAAGAACAAGTGTTAAGAACCAGATAGACAACGTGAACGCACAGAAAGCGCAGGGTTGATCCAGGGCACAAACAAGTTTGATTGCAGCAGGAGTCTCTCATGCCACGCCAAAACCGTCGCTCATCTCTCACACGGCTGCAACCGGGTTATTCAGATATGCCAGACCGCAAAACACTCCCGGTATCGAAGGCGCGGCACGCTGTTTACCATTGGCGGAATATGGAAAGTGCAGGGGTCGTGAACGGGGCAACAAACCATAGTGGAGTGGCATAAGATAACCCTGTTGCGCCCCAATAGCAAACAATAAAAAATATTGAGAACGTTCTGAAATAGAGCAAGTTCTTGACAAATACGGTATTGAATAATAAAAAAGACCATATTTAATAGGTGTTAGCCGTTGGATATTAATGAAAAAGGAAATAAGGGCGCTGAAGCAGTGTCCTGCGGACACAAGGAGAATCGATGGCATCTCAAAAATTAACCGTAAACTATTCCATTGAAAACATTGCCCAGTCCATTGTCCGCGACCATCCAATCAGCAAAAAATATTCAACACATGATAAACAGCAGCTCTACCAGCAAGCACTTAAACTGCTTGATGAATTTCCCAATCTCAAACCAGTTCTTTCTGTTGAGTATATGAGAAACATTCGCCTTCCGTTTGCAAAGAGAATCGCCCGGTGCGGCATTTTACCACCGGCAATTGTCATTGTTGATAGCCGAATACAGGATATGTGTTCTTTGCCCTACTGGTTGTTTTACGGCTCTGGCGAAGGAACCTTCGGCAAGTGTGCCGGTGTTGGCAATTTTTCGTGTTGTCCGCCCTTCACGCCTTCGGCTGATAAGGTTCAGGAACTGCTGAATCAGGCTGACATCTTTTTTGTGTTACAGACAAGACCTTCCATCAATATGGGCCGGGGAAATCCAGCAGCGCAATTTCAAATGCTGAACAAACTGGCTGACGAGGTCAATGCAGCATGCGGCAGAAGGGCCGTCATTCAGAAGTTTGCCGGTGGTCCCTGTTTTGCCTGTTATCCCGAGGCATGTTTAGGTGAGGGAAAATGCCGGGCGCCAGAGTTGAAAATTCCTTCGCTTGAAGGGATGGGGATTTGTGTTGATCAGCTGTGCAAGGATCTGGCATTTCTCACGGAAGATGATCAATGGAAAATAGTGTGGATTAAAGGATTTAGCGCTGATACGCAGAAGCCTAAAACGTGGAAGGGCACCATGGCGCTTGCGATTCAGGTAATTGAAAACAAAACAGGCCCACCGTAACCATGCAGTAGGACACGATATTATGATTGTTGACATCCATACGCATATTTTTGGCAAAGGGTGGCTGCCGAAAGACTTCTTTTATGGGATTGCTCGTTTTATTACCTATGATTTTGGCCGACAGGGGGTTCAGCAATCGGTAATAGAAGTGGGTGAGGGACTTATTGCTGCCAGCGATGATCCCCACGGTGATAGCCTTCTACAAGAAATGGATGAGGCGGGTATTGCACGGAGCGTTCTATTGCCGGTTGACTTTGAGTATGCGTTCCCCGGGCAGGAAATCCCCATGGAAACGGTGAATTTGCTTCATGCGCAACTTGCCCAGAGGTATCCTGATCGTCTGGTGGCATTTGCGGGTATTGATCCGCGGCGCAAAGACGCGGTAGAACTTTTTGCGCGATGCGTGGAAGATTGGGGAATGAGGGGTCTTAAACTTCATCCGACGGCTGGATTTTACCCCAATCAGAAAGAAGTCTATTCGCTTCTTGAAAAAGCCAGCGAGTGGCATATTCCGGTTCTCATTCATTCAGGATCTATGATGGTGCCGCTCAGAAGCAAATATTCTCAGTCAATTTATTTTGATGATATTGGGGCGGATTTTCCTGATTTGCCCATTATTGCCGCCCATTGCGGCGGCATATTTGGTTATCAGCAGATGCTTGCAGTTATGACAACAAAACTGAACATACTCGCCGATATTTCTGCCTGGCAGCTGATTGCAATAAAAAACTATCCAATGTTCTGTAAATCATTGCGGGACCTCATTGACTTTGCCGGATGTGAGAGAATATATTTTGGCTCAGATAGCCCTTCGTTTCGCTCGTTTATGTCGAATGCAGAGTGGGTGCAGATGATTAAAGATTTGCCTGCCAAGTCACCCGATGGCATCAGTTTTACCGGCGACGAAGTTTCTGCTGTGCTTGGAGGAAATGCCAAAAGGCTATTAAAACTTTAAGAGAGAGGACTACAGGAACCCGCAATTCATTTCATCAACGGGAAATGCTGGAATCTATGAGTGCTTGAACCCTGAATTCTAAACAAGTAGAGGTCATGCCGATGAGGATAGTAGAATTTGTCGAGGACATGAAAGAACGGGCAGTCAAAGAATTACTCGATGTGTCGGGCGGCGCTGAATATACCAAAGTTGTTACCCCGTTTAAAAACCATGAAGCAGAGGTACGAACGATTCGTGGTGGCGCATTTGAAAAAGCAGCCATAACCCATATAACATTTAAAGGATTAATACCGCCACTGGGCGATAAGCCGGTTGATTACATGGTGTTTCAAATGGAAATTTTTCCGGAAAATCCATTCTGTCCCATGGGCCACTTTAATACCGAATGGTCTCTGGAAGGCCCCGGCCCCTATCATATGAATCTTGATTTGTTCCCAGCAATTCGCGTTGCCGAAGATCTGGAAAAAATGAAACAACGCATGGACGGCGTTGCTGACCAGTTTTTGCGGGATCGAGATCAAATGCGGAAGGGTCTTGATGATCATTACGGCATGGAACACTGGGACGCTCCGCTAGCGGCAAAAGTAGGATGCAAGCTGCTTAATCTTAAGAATGCTGAAATAGATTTTTTTATTAAAGCCTATCATACGTTTTTTGGTGGGTATGTGGAAATTATCGCGCACAGAAAAAATACCCGGTATACCGAAGCAGACCGTAAACTCAAGCTTTGCAGAAATAGTAAATGGCTTGAATATATTACCATGAAAGACAAAGCTGTTCGCCTCGGACTTGATGCCGGGATACCCCCGCAAGTGCTAATCGCTTTGAGTTTTCCGCCGTCAGCAGAGTTTTAAAAATAGCCAATAGGCAAACCGGGCAAGAGGTCAAACGGTATGCGAAAACAGTTTTTTGTCGCTTACCCATTTTACCGTTAACCTGTTTGCCTTGATAAAGGAGAGAAGCTATGGTTACGAAAGAAGAATTAAAGAAAATGCTGTTAGGCAAGCGAGTGTTATATACGATGACCTTGTCAACTCAGGTGCCACCTGTTGAGGCGGAGGTTCTGGAGATATCTCCTTCAGGCAATTATATAAAATTGCAAAAAATGGACGGACAGTGTAGCTGGGAAATTGTCAGCAGTATTTATATAGCAGATGTGCTTGATGAAGAGGGGCATCTGGAAATGAAGGCGCGCTGGATCCCGGCTTTGGATGAAACATATTGGTTTATAGACGAGTTTGGTGACGTTCGTTCCTCAGCATGGCGTGACAGCAGCGATGACCGAAGGAGGTTTGCGTATGGCAACACGTTAAAAAACTACCAACAGGCTGAGGGTTTCAGGGATAAATTTAAGCGGGCTTTGTTTAACTTTCACCGCACTGAAGCGATGAAAAGTGCTGCAAGCAAGGACAAGGAGACCGCAAATCATAAACCGACTGCTTAAATTTGCGGACAATAATGCAGAGAAAGGGGTACACAGGATGTTTACCATTGATACAAGCAAATGCACCGGCTGTGGCGGATGTATAGATTTGTGTCCGGTTATTGCGATCAGCATGATTAATGACGTTGTGGTTGTTGACGATAAAATCTGCACCGAATGCGGTATATGTGTTAAGGTGTGCCCGGTGCGCGCTCCACAAAAAATAGATGGCTGATTCCTTCACCCTGCGTCTGATAAGAGGAACAACTCGTGCTTGTTTAAAGGCACTGACCTCTACCGAACATTGATGCTGTATTGGTAAAACTTACCGAGATCCGGTAAGGTTCGATTTTATTACCAGCGAAACAAATACGTGCGAAATTTATGACACCGTGAAAAAGGTATTTATCATCACGGTGCGTTCAATTGTAACGAGAACCCTGACGAAAAACGTTTCATCAAGAGGCCTCGAATGAAATACAAGTATAATTGTAATTGCGGGGTGCTCAGAGTATCGCGATAAGGATGGTAATGTTCAGTATGTTGGCGAGGAGCTAGCGAAGGCCAAACCGATGAAAAAATGTAGATAAGAAAGCTCGGCGGCAGAGGCGGAAAATTGCTTCTGCTTTTTTTGTTCCGGTGAGGAGCAATAAACAATATTTTTAAGCTGCGGTATGGTCGTCATAGAGAATTAATTCGGGCAAATAATTTACATCCTGCCGCTGGAGGCCTGTTCAATGTACGAAGGGGTAAGATTTTTGACCGCATTCAAAATTCATTTGACATGGTAAGGAAAATAGCATAGAGATTAATTTGCTTGTTCAAGAATAATGGAGAACGGAGCCGGTATGGTCGGTCTTCGCGAGGCAAAAAAGCAAGACAAAAAGCAGCGGATTCTCAACGCCGCTATTAAGCTCTTTTTAAAACAGGGATATGATAAGACAAGTATAGAAGATATTACTTCGCTGGCTGGTGTCGCAAAAGGCAGCTTCTATAGTTTTTTTAAAAAAAAGGGAGACGTACTGCTTTATTTTGTCGATCAGGAGATAGAAACCAGCAGAAAAGAGATTCGAGAAAAAATCTCACAACAGAAATCGCTGTTTGACCAACTTGAATTGGTCATTTTTACCTACCTGAAATACATTTTTCGCAACAAAGAATTCTCGCGAGTGCTTGCTAAGGAGCGTTTTGACACTATTGGCACACGCAATAATAAAAATGAATTACTTCTCATTCAATCGCTTTCCCACCTTATTGATGAAGCAAAGCAGAGGCATGAAATTAAACAAGGTGTTGATTCCCGGTGTATGGCGGATATGGTTTTTGCTATATACACCATGTATGTCATTTACTGGTTAAACGGGTTCATTAAGACCAAAAAGGAATGCATCCAAAGAATTCGGGAGGTCATTCACCTGATATTTAATGGGGTTGGTGAGAATCGAATAATTTGACAGGAGGAACTTGATAATGGCGAAGACCTATGATGTTGTTATTGTCGGAGCTGGTCCCGGTGGGCTTATGACTGCCAAAATTGCTGCGGAAAGCGGACTCAAGGTTGCAGTGATAGAGCGAAAAGATCAGGTTACAGAGGTGCAGCGTTGTTGTGCCACGATGTTTGCGGTAGAAAGTGATTATTATTTTGGGGAACGAATGTTTTTTAACGAAGCACAGAGCCGATTTATATTTCCAGTTACCGGTTTCTCATTGAAATATGATGGTCCGTATCAAAATTTTTATGGGTGGCATATTTATACATCTGATGCAGAACATTACATACGACTGGGCGATTATGAAGCAAATGTGGCAAAGGGAAATGCTGGCCGCCTTTCCATTGCGTATAGCAAAACACATCTTCTTGCCAGCCTCTTGCAAGATGCAAAGGCTGCAGGAGCCGCTATTTTTAGTGGCGAAAATGTTATTGACCACAGAAGAAATGGTTCCGTGAATGAAGTATATACTGCCGGCGGTAAAGTTTTTACCGGTTTGTTTACTGTTGCCGCAGACGGGGTTAATTCACGACTGGTAAAAATACTCAACCTGAATAAACAGCGCCGCTTTTTTGGCACTATGAAGGGCATAAACTATTATATGACCGGCCTGAAACTGCCGCACCCGTATGTGCTCATTATGCCCACGCTGTATGACCGAACATCGGGGTATCCGATTTCCTATTTTCTTAAGCCAAGCCCCTTTGCAAAAGATGAATACTGGGTCTATGTCGGCGGTGCAGCTCATCCTGCGATTGATTACCGGGAACGCCTTCATTATTTTATTTACGATAGTCCATTTAAATCATGGTTTGTTGCGCCAAAAGTGCGCAAAGAATTGGCGCATGTGCATAATATCTGGTCACCGGTTCCGACCCCGTACAAAGACAATGTGTTAATTGTCGGCGATGCAGGGTGGACAATTGAGGCAGAATGCACCGGTTCGATGATGGCTGGCTTAAAAGCAGGTTTTGCCCTTGCCGAAGCGTTTAAAGAGAACAAGCTGAACCAGGAAGGTGTGCACCACTACATTGACTGGTGGTATCATCACTTTCCCGGCTCGCAGAATTATTTGGAATTTTTGCAAATTATGGTTAGCCCACTGATTGGCGAAGAAGAGTCCAACTATCTCTTCCGACTGGTAACAGAAACACTACCCTGCACACTCAACCCGTTTAATCTTTATAAATATATAAACGGGGCGATTGCCCGAAAGGTTGACCGAATCCAGAAAGAACGGCCGGAGGTATTAGCCAAGATGATGCAGATGAGCACGCTCCCCCTTGAAGTGATTATGAATCCGTTCCGACGAACCGGTTTTCCAAATGGCTAAGATAATCGTTCATTAGTTCATATTAACTTGATTTTTTGCACGAAGAACAACCGGAGACCTCCAGCTGACAACCTTGTAGTTCACATGGGGCACGTATGACAAAACAATATGATGTGATTATTATTGGCTCAGGACCTGCGGGCGCAATGGCTGCCAAAACCGCAGGCGAAAATGGCTTGAACGTCGCGCTTATCGAACGCAAACAAAATATCGGTACGATGGGCCGATCCTGTTGCATGATGCTGTTAGTTTTGAATGAGTACTATTTTGGCGAGCGCATGGGTATTAATCAGCGCGACAGTAGGCTCAATTTTCCAGTGAACGGATTTACGGTGAAACTCTATGGTGGCTATAAAGATCTTTATGCTTATCATATTTATGCGCCAAATGGTCATCGCGTAGCTCTTGGAGATGCTGACACCGAGAGAACGAAACAAAATCCCCGACGCATTGCGCTGGTGCATGACAAGGGAGCCTTGATCACCGGCCTGGTTGACGAAGCAATGCGCGCAGGTGTTGATTTGTATGCCGGGACGAACGCACGTGGTATCAAAAAGAAAAAAAACGGCGTATCCGTTATTACCGATAAAGAAACCTTTAGTGCGCCCTTTGTTATCGCTGCTGATGGTGTCAATTCGCGCATTGCTGAAATGCTCGGGCTCAATAAAAACCGCGAATATTTGGGGCTATTTTTGGTTTATGGCAAAACCATTTCCGAAGTTGCGGGGTTTGATCCTAATGCCTTCAGCCAAGTTCTTTACGGAATGCCAGAGCCGGCATTTATCGGCGTCTCACCGCTTGCCAGCCGTGAGCACGCGTTTCATGTGGTAGCCATCGGTCTTGACCCGCATATCAATTTAGAACAGACGATGGATCGGTTTTTGAACAAAAGCGCATTTGCCACATGGTTTAAAGATGCAAAGGTCATCGGCCGGCATGCGGCTGTAGAACAGTTATACGCACCCATTCTTGAACCGTTTAAGGATAATGTTCTTCTTATTGGCGATACCAGTTGGACGCAGGAAGCTGAAAACACCGGTTGCCTTATGGCGGGCTGGAGGGCAGCACACTCAGTTACCGAAGCGCTGATTGACGGTAAAATTAACCGTGATGGGGTCAAGACCTATCTTGACTGGTGGCGTTCGTCCTATTGTGATTCGTATAATTATGCGTCTTACATAAAAAATTTTATTTTAAGCTACATCATGACTACTGATGACATTAACTATTTTCTGAGCCATTTTACCAAGCCGTTTCCCGGCAAACTGAATGCATATACAACGTTTGATATGCTTGGCGCGGAACTCCCTCATATTTTACCCAAAATGGCGGTTGAACGTCCCACCATCATACCGAAAATACTGGCATTTAATATGGCGCCGCTCAGTGTGCTTTTTCACGACTTGGCAACTGCAGCGCGTACTATTTTAGAAAAATAGAACTTTACCCTGTTATTGGATTTCTCCGAGGTGGAGAGGTCATGGGCGAAAGGAGGGATGTTGCATGGTAAGAATTAATGCTGAGCTCTGCACCGGCTGTGGCGGTTGTATCAACATTTGTCCTGTATGTGCGCTTGTTTTGGATACCAATGACAAGGCGCAGGTCAATCAGAATTGTAATGACTGCAAGATCTGCGTGCAGGCGTGTCCGGTGAATGCCCTCTGTTTGTAACGAGAGTATGTTGCTTTCAATATTGCAGGACAGGAGGTTACTATGACACAACAATATGATGTAGTGGTAGTCGGCGCTGGGTTTGCCGGTCTCATGGCAGCGAAGACCGCCGGCGAGGTTGGGCTAAAAACCGCGCTGGTAGAAATGAAGCATGACATCACTGCGCAGCGACGCGCAGATACACAAATGATTCTTCCTATGGGTGAAGATTATCTTGATGACCGTATCCTATTTAACAGCACTACCGGCCTGATGCGTTTTGCCCATAATGGGCTTTCCTTTACCTATCAAGGTCCGCATCGCAATATTTACGCGTTTCATCTGTACTCGGTTGACGGCAACTGTCTGCGGTTTGGTATTGCGGCTGAGCAAAAAAAGTTAGGTGATCGCGGGCGCATCGCTGTCGCCCTTGATAAATCAAAAGCCTTCGCCTCGCTTTTAAATCAGGCCGAAGCTGCCGGCGTTGACGTGTTTGCCGGCACCACGGTTCAGGGTATCAAAAAGGTCAACGGTGCCGTGAACGTAATAGCTCACGACAAGACATTTATCGGCACTTTTTGTATTGCTGCTGATGGGGCGAATTCGCGTATTGCCCAGGTATTGGGGTTTAATAAGAAGCGGGGTTATTATTCGAGCATGAATGTCCTGGGATATTACATGCGGAATCTACAGGTTCCTGATCCTGACACGGTCTATTATGTGATAGCGCAATATGAAAAAACAGGTGTTATTACCGCGCTGGTGCCGCGACCGTATGAAAACGAGCATGCTGTGGTGTTCATTTGCCTTGATTGCCGGGTTGACCTGTTTAAATTTTATGAATATTTCACCCGGGAAACTAATCTGCCCTGGTTTAAACATGCTGAAGCAAAACTGGTTAATTCCTCGTGCGGGAATATGTGGTCAACAATAGAAAAACCATTTAAAGACAATGTATTGCTCGTGGGAGATACTATCTGGTGCCAGGAATCGGAAAATTTTGGCGCGCTTCTATCTGGCGGCAAAGCGGCGATGGCCGTGGCCTACGCGCTGGATGAAGGCAAACCTCATGAAGAAGGTGTCAAAAGTTATTTGGAATTCTGGGACAAGCATTTCTTTAATAGTCCGCATTATAAGCGCGACCAGATCATGGGGAATTACATGCTGGGCGCTATTCTTAATAATCAGGAAATTGGCTATCTGTTCGGTAAACTGAATACGGTTCTCAAGGCAAGCATTCACCCGTATACCTTGTTCGGCGAATTAGGACAAGCACTGGGGGCCGTAGTTCCAGAAATCCAGAAAGAAATGCCGCAGGTGCTTGCCGGTCTTGGGCGTATGCAGCAGGAAAGCCCGGCTGATATTTTGCGCGACGCAGCGTCAGCGGGTTTCCCTAATAGATAACCGTAAATCGCACAAGCGCAGGGAGGATGATGTATTATGGCTAACAGAGTTAAAAACAAGGTAGTTGTATTAACTGGTGCTGCAACGGGCATTGGAAAATGTTTTGCCAATGCTCTTGCTGATGAAGGTGCACGTCTCGCCATCAATTATTTTGATAAATCCTGCGAAAAAACAATTTCTGAGCTAACGGCAAAGGGCGCAGAATTTATTGCGATCAAAGGCGATATTTCTAATGAAGCTGATACGAAAAATATTGCGGCAAAAACAATGGAAAAATTTGGCAAAATAGATGTGCTGATAAATTGTGCCGCAATTTTTGGTGATTTGAAGCTCCTGCCGTTTATGGAGATACCGGTAGAAACGTGGCGCCGGATTATGGATGTGAACATTACCGGTAATTTTTTAATGTGCCGGGCGATTATACCGGAAATGGCTAAGCAAAAAAAGGGTGTTGTTCTTAATATTGGTTCAACCATTTGGTTGTATCCAAAATTGCCGTTGCTTCCCTATATAACCGGTAAAGCAGCGCTGGTCGGCTTTACCCGGTGTCTTGCGGCAGACCCCATGTGTATTGAAAACAATATTCGGGTCAATTGTCTGATGCCCGGCGGAACGTGGGATGAAGCAACGATTGGCATTTTAGGAAATGTTCCCGGGGCTGAAGAAGCGGTTATCGGCGGCCAGATCATCAAACGGCGCGAAATGCCCGAGGACCTGGTCGGGCCGATGCTGTTTTTAATTACCGATGACAGCGGGTGCATGACCGGCAATTCCGTTGCTGCAGATATGGGGCTTACGGTTTGGTAAATGACGGCTTATGCAGTGTCTGCGCTGTATTGTAGAACAGTGAAAAAAGAAAAAAATGGATATTGACTCAGGGGAGCGGGTAAAGAGGAAAAGGGGATGGTGGTCAATCATCCCCTCATTCCTCCGGGGTAATAGATAAACCATGCTCCAATATGAAGTAACGGGTGACATCATGTGGCGAGGTGAATATGGCGTTGTCAAAAGGTTATACGGGAAACATTCTCCGCGTTAATTTATCAAACAAACGGGTATCGGTAGAACCGTTACGTGAAGAGGTTGCGAAAGCTTTTATTGGCGGCAGAGGGATGGGTGCCAAATATCTGTTTGATGAAGTGCCTGCAGGGATTGATCCACTTGGTGAACAGAATAAACTGTTATTTCTTACCGGGCCGTTATGTAGCACGCTGTCACAGGCAAGCTCCCGCTGGATGGTGGTCACTAAATCGCCGTTGACCGGCACGATTGTGCGCTCAACGGGCGGCGCTGATTTTGGCCACGAAATGAAATCAGCCGGGTTTGATATGATGATTATAGAAGGGAAAGCTGAAAAGCCGGTAACCCTTTGCATAAGAGATTCAGCGGTTGAATTCAGGGATGCAGCACATCTCTGGGGAAAAAAAATTGACACGGAACGGATTCAGGAAATGATTCGTGCGGAGACGGGTGATGACAATTTTCAGGTTGCCTGCATCGGCCCGAGCGGAGAAAACGGAACGCTGTTTGCCTCTATTCTAAATGCACGTCGCAGTGCCAGCAGAGGCGGTGTCGGTGCGGTTATGGGTTCCAAGAATCTCAAAGCCATTGCCGTAAGGGGTACCGGCACAGTAGCAGTGGCCGATAAGGAAAAGCTTAACGAGGTCACGAAACAGATTGTCTCAGAGGCCACAAAGACACACATGTATGAGAGTTTCAGCCACCTCGGAACCCCTGGTGTTACGGCATTGCTGCATGAAATGGGGATGCATCCGGCTAGAAATTTCCAGTTGGGTCAGGCAAACGATTTCTCTGGTCTCACTCCTGATAAGCTGGAGGAAATATTTTTAAAAGACGAGGGCTGTTTTCGCTGCTTTATTCACTGTGGCAGTGTTTTTCGGGTAAAAGAGGGATTATACAAGGGTGGGCCGGTAGTGGCGCCTGAATACGAAACCATGTGGTCTTTCGGGGTTCACATAGGTAATACCGATCTTGGATTCATTGTCGCAGCAAATAAAATCTGTGATGATTACGGCGTAGATACTATATCAGCGGGAAGTGTCATTGCCTTTGCCATGGAACTCTATGAGAAGGGCATCCTTTCCCGGCACGACCTTGACGGGATTGACCTCACCTGGGGTAATCATCAGGAGGCGTACCGGCTATTATTAAAAATTGTTACGCGCGATGGCATCGGCAGTATTCTGGCACTTGGGACCAGACGGGCTGCAGAGGCTATTGGCAGAGGAGCTGAAAAATATGCGATGCAGATTAAAGGGCTGGAAATTCCGGCCTATGAGCTGAGAGGCGCAAAGGCGCATGGGCTGAATATTGTTACGTCAAACATCGGGGCAAGCCACATGACAGGTTACTGTCCCCACGAGCTTTTTGGCCTTCCCGAACCAGTTGACCGTTTTAGCGTGGCCGGCAAGGGTAGCCTTATTAAGTCAATACAGGATATAACAGCAACCTATGACTCTCTGATTGTGTGTGGATTTCCAGCAACATTTGGCTGGCTGGTGCCGCCAACGTATGCAGTCCTGCTCGGTGCCGCAACAGGTGTTTCTGAATTTTCCGATGTCGGATATTTGATCCAATCCGGGGAACGGATATATAATATTGAACGCGCATTTAACACACGCGAGGGTTTTGATCGGAAAGATGATTATGCGCCTGAACGCTTTATCAAAGAGCCAGTAACCAACGGACCAAGCCAAGGACAGATATTTGAAAATGATATTTTGCTTGATGACTATTATCAGGCGCGGGGTTGGGATGTCAGGACGGGAATCCCATTAAAGCAGAAACTGGATGAACTGGGACTTCAACGGGAAGCCGAGGCACTGGACGGCAGAAAGACGAAACCCTGACTTCTTCATCATATAAAAGTTCTCCGTTATGACTTTGCAGGCACAGCTTGGACAAATAGTAGGCTCGTCGTTTGTTATTGACGATCCGGTGATCTGTGACCGATACGCTCAAGACCAGAGCATGGTACCGGGCAAGAGACCTGATTTTGTTGTCAGACCGAAAACACCTGAAGAAATACAAGCAATCGTCCGGCTGGCCAACAACGCCAAAACACCGCTTACGCCCTATAGCTCCGGTCTGAACCTGCATGGTGCTGCGTTGCCATATCGTGGAGGCATCGTCATTGATTTGAGTCGTATGAAACATTTTACCATCAAACAAGACGACTGGTTTGTTACGATAGAGCCCGGGGTAACATATCAAGCACTGCAGGAGGCACTGAACGCTCAAGGTTTAAGACTTATGGTGCCGTTTGGCGTTCCGCCAAAGCGCTCAGTGCTCACCAGCTACCTTGAGCGCGACAGCATGCTTGCGGGCGCACATATTGAGTATGGAAATGCTCTCATCCTTGATACCGAACTCGTATTGCCTGATGGGGAACTTTTCCGTACCGGCTGCTGGAATCTGGGTGGCAGGCCTGGGGGCTTTTATGGACCAGGGTTTAATACCTTATTTCGTTTATGGACCGGCGCTCAAGGGACTCTTGGTATTTTTACAAAAATGATCATCAGCGTTCAACATCTTTCAAGTCAGCGCAAATGTTTTTTTATTCCGTTTGAGAGCAGTAAAACAATTCCAGAGATTGCTAAAGCAATCCAGCGAAAAGAAATTGGCTGGGAGTGTTTTGGACTTAATCGGTTTAATCTTGCTGCAATACTTAACGAAGAATGGTCTGTGCCGGATGAATTCCCAACGCAAAAAAAGGAATCGAAAAGATTTTCAGCCTTGCTTGAAACATTGCCGGCGTGGGTACTTATTGTTGGGTTGAGTGGTTCTCCCTATTATGCTCAAGACCGATTACGTTATGAGGAAGATGCACTTCTGCATTTAGGCAAAACTATGGGCATATCAATTGATACAAAAATAAATGAATATTATCAGCTTAATGATCTATTCCTCAGAGAGTGCTTAATGCCCTGGGGCGTTTTAAAAAAGTTCAATTTTAAGGGCAGGGTGCATAGTCTGTCATTTAAGGTGCCGTTACATAAACTTCCTGATATAGAGGATTTGATTGGTGGGGTGACCCGTGATTACCATTATCCGGCTCGCGACATCGGGGGTTATTTTGTCGTGTTGGAAAGAGGCAGAGCCATTCATTGTGAATTTGATTTACATAGCGATATTCAGGATTCACATGACAAACAACGGGTTTGTGATGCATGGCTTGCAGCAAGTCAGCGTCTCATGGAACACAATGCCCTTTTTGACCGCCCGTATGGTCAATGGTCTCAATTCGTGTATGCACGCATGCCACAGTATGCGAAGAAACTAAGGCAGATAAAGCAGGAACTTGATCCTAACGGGATTATGAACCCGGGAAAACTCTGTTTTTAAATAGTTTTTGCCAATGCTGGAGGCCCAGTAAGTTTTGCCGGTTGGTGACGCGAAAGTCATGCTATGAAAGCATTTGGGATCGGTTGGGATGAACCAGCATAGAATTGAATATCCATTAAAAGTTAGATAGTTATGACAAATAACAAAAAAGTGGTCCCTCTTAAAATTCCCAGAGAGGCTTACGAACGCCTTGAAGCCGTTGTCGGTAGCGAAAATATTTCTGAAGATCGTGCGATTATTGAGACTTATAGCCGTTATGGGATAGATATCACCGGATTTTTAAAGAAGCATGCGAAAGATCCGTCAAATATACCGGCCTGCATCGTCTTGCCCGCAACGACTCATGAAATTCAAAGTATTGTGAAGATTGCCAATGCCTTTAAGATACCGTTTATTCCCATGACAAACGGGCAGTTAGGCGTTGCAAACATGCCTACCACCCCAGGTCCGACCATCTGCATTCACTTCAGTCGTATGGATAAGATTTTGGCTTTTGATGAAGAAGCAATGACGATGCGCGTCCAGCCCTACACTGATTACGGCCAGGTTCAGGCAGAGGCGATGAAGAAAGGTTTGTGGAACGGCGGAACACCGCTGGCAACATCTTTGTGTAAAATCGCTTCTCAGGCGGTTCTTGCCGGGATTTGGCAGACGAGTAAAAAGTATGGAACATTAGATAAAAACATCGTTGGATTAACGGTTGTTCTCCCCGATGGCGAGATACTTAAAACAGGTTCTCATGCAATTGAGGGCATGCCTGATTTTTGGGAATATGCGCCGGGACCAGACCTGTTCAGTGTTTTTCGCGGAAGCGCTGGCAGCAATGGTATTCTGGCAGAAGTATCCCTCAAACTATATCCTTGGCCTGGGGGCCCAACTCTACCGGAACCAGCGGCAGGCAGGCCCTGCATTCGGAATTACGGTGACGACCGATTTGATCATGCGGCGCCCCCGAAAAATCATCGCCTTCATTGGGTGGAGTTTCCCGACATAGATTCCCAAATAAAAGCATTGCGCGAGGTTGCTCATGCCGGAATCGGTATTGGTTTGAATGCCACTGGTATTTACAATGTTTATTATTGTTCTGCGACGCAGGAGCAAACCCTGAAATGGGTGAGGGATAAATTTTTTCCGCCGTATAATCTCTATGTGATCAGTATGGGTATTACCTCCGACAAACAACTTGACTATGAAGCAGAAGTCATACGGGAAATTGCAAAAAAATACGGCGGCATTTTGCTTTCTTCTGATTATAAAGGGGAGGTGCTTCAAGCGCTCAGTCCTTGGAATCTTGACTGCATCAGACATGTATGCGGCTACCGAATGTCGCGGCACTTTTATCTTGATACCTGGTTTTGCAGCGGCGTGGCTGAAATTGGCAAAGATGCGCAAAATATATGGACGGCAGCGATTCAAACAATTGGAGAAACATTCATCACGGATCGGGGAGGCGTTGATAATACGCCCTTTATGTATGCCTCAGATCCGGCAGGAAGAAATTTTTTCACAGAAGCAGACGTGTATCCTGATGGCATGGATCCGAACTTATTGCAAAAGGCTCAACAGCTTATGATGTTTAGCCATGGACAGACCTTTGCCCAAAAGATTGGCCCTGGGGTAACGGGTTTTGGCGCTTCTTTGGAACCGCTCACGTCTTTTTTCCCGGAAATGGGACCAAATGTGCACTTGTTGCTTCGAAAATTCAGAAAAGTCTTTGACCCCAACGGCGTCTGTGCGCCTGTGCGCTCTGTATTCACAGAAGATGAACTAAAAATGTTTCCCCAGCACATTGCAGATGCGATTAATGGACTGCGACAAATGTGCGGCATGTCGCCGATTGATGTGAAAAGGGGTAAGGGTTAAAAAGAAGGCTTATACATTTTTTACCGGTAGATGCCGAGAATGTTCTTTCCCTGAAACACACCGGATAGGTGAAGATGAATCGGCACAAAATGAAACTGCAATCCTAATTGTCGGGATGCTTAGCGTTGTGCGCGGGAGCATCATTTTTCTTTCTGACACGATTTGTCTTGCTGCACTGCCATGTTATATAAAATCTTTAAGCAAAATGTTACCCCACCCCCCCTTATTTGCTCTCGTGAATTTTTCGCGTAACGTTTTTTTTGCGACCGGCGGTTTGGTAGCATCAATGGCAAGTTTTCCGCCGGAGCGCAACGGTGGTGCGTCTGGTATCAAGGGTAAAGTATGATCATAAGGAATGCCTGAGGTTCTGTTGATTTGTATAATATCTGTTGCCGGATTCACCCTGGTTCCCAGCGCGTAGCAGATGTCCTGTGCATCATAAATGTCTATATCCTCATCAACTGCTATTGCAACCTTGGTGAATAGCAATACCGGGCTAAAAAGCGTCATCAAGAGGGCTTCCCGAACCTGCTCTTCAATGAGTCCTGTCATTTGAATAATCGTTATAAAAAGCCCCCCCCAGGGCGGGATATAAACATCGTGGACATCAAAGCCCTTGCGGGTGAGCTGATCCAACAGGCGTGCTTCTCCGGGAAGAACAGCCAACGGTTGATGGTCGGTGTAGGGTGTTGCATTAAGATGCCGGTAAATGGCATCCTGGCGCATGGTAATGGTTTTAAGATCAAGCCGCGGCTTTGGAGATGGTTCTGATGCATAATAATTGTGAAATTCTGCGAAGGGGCCTTCCATCTCGGTTGCACCTGGTTGGATCTCGCACTCAAGAATAATCTCTGCATGAGCGGGAACCTGAATGTCAGAATGTTCGCAGGAAACCATTTCGATCGTTTCATCCAGGAGCGTTGCAGCAAGCTCGTGTTCGTGCCATGTGTCATGTGGGCCCACATAATTTGTCGCAATCTCAAAACATGGATGATGCCCGATTACCACAGCCATCGGAGCCGTTTGGTTTCGTGCGGCATACTTCTGCAGTATTGCCTTGCTGTGAGGTGAAAATAATGAGACGGCTGCGGATGTTGGACTTTTAATGTGAATTCTATGCATGGCTACATTCTGTCGGCCAGAATCGGGATCCCTCACCACACACATGCCAGAACCGATGTATTGGCCGCCATCATGCGGGCTGTGTATGCAGAAGGGAATTTTTGTAAAAAGCGCCTCTGTCCCGCTTAATTTTTTTTCTTTGCACGGCGCGGTTTTTACAATCTTCGTTTTGCCTGGCCCCTGGCTTATCTTTTTTGCAAGATGGGCAACAACTCTTTTCGGGTCTGTTCTTAAGGCGATAGCCTGTCTTTGCCGGTCACTCACCAGCAGATCACAAATTGTCCAGCCGGGATATCCCTTGATATTTTCGAACACAATAGGTTGCTTGCTCTGTGAACATAAATCGCCGACCTGGGTCAGCGGATCAACTGGTTTTTTTATGCGCAGTATATTTTTACGGATTTCTTTAAGGAAGGTTCTTAGTGAGCTGTGCATACAAATCCCCTGTTATGGAATTTACGAATGTTTAACCCCTTGGAGCTCTGAAATGTCTTGTCAAGACTTGTCAAAATAGCATACAATAGCACCGTTTCGAATGCAAGAATAGATAGAATCCAGGAAACGAGCAAAAAATGAGAATTATTTTATTACCTGGAACATCAGGGAGTTACAAACGATCTCAGAGAAAATTGAGTTCCAATGCGAGGATACGGCACAGCTCTCTGCAGTTCTCAACGTTTCTGAGATAAAAGTGCTTGTTTTTTGTGGTAGTTCATTTTTTGCGACAATATCGAGGTAAAAGGAAGGAGATTTGTTCATGAAAGAGCGTTACGATGTCGTGATTGTAGGTGCTGGACCTGCGGGGTTATTGGCTGCCAGGGCTGCTGCAGAAAATGGATTCAATGTTGCTGTGTTGGAACGAAAAGAAAAGGTCGCTGTTATTGGCAGAACATGCGGTCAGTCACTGTTGCCGCCCAATGAGTATTTTTTTGGAAATCTGTTTCATTATAATGAACGGGATAGAAGATTTTGCTTTCCGAATGTTGGACTCAGCTTCCCTTACAGCGGTCCGATTAAAAATCTTTATGACTGGTATCTTGTTTCCCCGCTCGTGCATAATATTCACTTTGGCTATCCTGAAGGTTACGCACCGCCAATGCCCGGCATGGTCAAGGCGCCCATTGCGCTGGTATATGACAAGGAAGTTTTGCTGGCAGATCTGCTTGCAGAAGTGCGGAAATACGGCGTTGATATATGTGAAAACACTGAATTTAACGATATCACCTGGGCTGGCCCTGAGGTAATCACTACTGCGGGAGGACAACAGATTCGTAGTTTATTTGTTATTGCTGCTGATGGAACCAACTCTCGCGTGGTGCAAAAACTTGGCTTTAACCATGACCGGAAGCACATCGCAAATATTTACGTAAAGTCTTTTTTCGTTACGGGATTTGATCCGCGCCGAACCAAAGATGAAGCAATACTGACAGGCGTCGGTTTTGTCGATAACAAGCCGGTGTATATATTTTGCCTGCCGCGGCCTGCAGGGGACGAATGGAACGCGTTGTTTTTGACTTTTGAGAGCGAACTTGACCTGAACATAGCTGCAGAGAAGTTAATGACTGATTCACGGTTTGCCCCCAGTTTTAAGAACGCAAAAAAAACGCGGGAGTTTGCTGCGATTGAGCATATTTATTCGCCAATTATTAAGCCGTTTAAAAATAATGTATTGGTGCTCGGAGATGCTGCTTCCTGCCAAGAATTGGAATGTCTGGGCGCCATGATTACCGGCTGGAAAGGAGGACTTGCGGTTGCGGCTGCGTTGAAAGAATTTCAGCTTGGCGTTCCGCGACGCGCGATAGATGAATATTGTGACTGGTGGCTCAATACCTATATCAAACAGTATGATTACCAAGGGTATCTGGAAGTGTTTGGTGTCGCTTATATGTTTCCGCGGCAGGACATCATCGATTATATTTTCGGACTGCTGCAGGAATCATTTCCTCCCACCTTTAATCCCTATACAGCAGTCAGGTTGATTGGTGCAGCCATGCAGCGGATCATGCCGCAGGTCATGGCGGAACGACCGGATATAGTCCAGGAACTTATCCCGCGTCTTTTTGCCTTCCCGTCGGAGATTTTGGCAAAAACGCTAAAAGGGCACGACGCCTAATTTTCAGACACAACCAATCGCCTTCCAGTGCAATTGCACGAGGCTTTTTTACTTGAGTGCCGCTGATGAATATGGTATCAATAAATATAATGAGTATACTCATAATTATCACAAGGGCGTTAACGAGTTATGTGGCCTGAAATAGGGGTGTATGTTGGTGCCGGTGCTTCACACTCCTGGACCTGGTGTGCGGATATATTTGAACGGCAATCGTGGTATTCCGTTTCCTTTATTAATGAATGTGATATTGCGCACGGTGTTCTGGATACGTTAGACGTTTTCATTGTTTCAGGTGGCGATACCTTTGCAATTGCAGACGGGCTTGGCGTAACCGGTGCTCAGAAACTGCGGGCTTTTGTTGCCGGCGGCGGTGTTTATATGGGAACATGTGCGGGAGCATATTTACCGCTTCGGACGTCGTTACCACCGCTGAACCAGTTCAACTTCGTTACATCACGCATAGCAAATCTTACCAGTAACTTACCGGCCGCTCGGAAAATGGCAGAAAAATACTGCACCGACTACGGTTGCCGATATATATTTCATCCTGTGCGTGACGCAGTCATGGTAAAAATCGTCAACGGGTTTTCATGTACCGGGGATGAATTGTCGGTCCCGCTTTACGGCGGACCGGCGATGACTCCTTCAGATGATATTGAAGTGCTTGGGGTATATAGTGGGTTTACCGGCGGAACAGAATTTCTGGTAGAGGAAAGGATAGCAGAGCATACGCTTATTGGCAATGTGGCGATTGCGCGGAAGCATCTTGGGAACGGCGCATTGTATCTTTTCGGTCCACATTTTGAGCATCCGCAATTCACGGCAGCTAACCGGATATTCATTGAAGCAATGTGCGCGGGCAGTAACAAGCACGCGTCAACTCGCAAAGAACTTCATCTATCACAGTTTGGGCAGAGCACCGCGAGGCACTTTGACATATTGCGAAGCGAAATCAGCAATGCACGAATTGTTGCCTATGGGCTTGAGCACCTGGCATATCGTTGGCGTATTGGAAAAAAAGTTTATGAACCGGAGAAAATTAGCGTTTTTTTAGAGGCTATCTGGTCGCGCATTCGCACGTTGAAATACGATCCCTCTCTCAGCGCAATTGCCATAACGGAAACGGATGAGCTCATTAATTTAGCGCAAACGGTCACCGCGCGGCTGCGCAATATAAAAAAACAGTCCAATGCCACCAATGACACCTCAGCAGAAGCAGCAGAGTTATTTACATATTTAAAAAACTTAACAGCACGATTTTTATCAATATATTTCCGAATTAAGGCTGGACGAGTAACCGGTTTGCAGATTGGAAACGCGAAGATTGATGATTCAGAATTCACAAAAGGGGAGGTCGCATGAAGCATTATCTCTATTTTGAAGCGACATTTGCTTTATACTTATTGACCGTAATCACGTTTATTTTCTTTTTTGGCGGGGTTTTTGTAACTGTCGCTTTGTGGCGCAGGGGCAAAGCCAAAAGCCTATACCACAACGTTAGCGTTGGGGCAGTGGTGAGGGCATTTATAATAAATGTTATTCTGCAATTGCAAATTTTGAAATTCAGCTTTATCCGCTGGTTCATGCATTTCTGTATTTTTATCGGGTTTATGGGGCTATTTGCGTTGACCGCCTGGGAAGCTTTTCTTGCCGATATCATGCCTGCAGACTCTGAGCTGGTGCGGATTTTTTTTAACGATGGCGGGAGACTCATTTTAGACGTATGGGGCGAGGTGTTTGGCACCATGCTTCTCGTTGGTTTAATCATCGCGTTTTTGCGCAGATATGTTTTTAAATCTCCCCAACTTGATACCATCCTGAAGGATACGGTTTCTTTATCATTGCTATTAATTATTTCGTTAACTGGCTTTATTGCTGAGGCGTTTCGTTTAATGGCCTCCGCAGACTCCCCGGACGTAATATACTCCTTTACCGGTTTGCTTTTTGCCAAGCTCTTTGAGGTCGTGGGAATCCCGGCTTTGAATTACCGGCTGTTCGTCTGGATTCATGGACTGGTGGCACTGTTTTTAATTGCCATCATTCCGTTCGGCAAGATGTGGCATGCCTTTGCCAGTCCGATTGAAATACTGATTGATGCTTCTGAGAAACAGGGTAAGCACGAAGCAGAAACTGCCGCGCACTATTTCGTATCCCGCGGTTAGAATGTCCTGGTCGAAGGTGAGGAGAAACTTTATGGAAAACAAGAAGACAATAGATACGGAAACAAAAGCGCGAGAAATTAAGATTGAGCATCTCAGTATGCGTCAACTCATTGAGCTTGACGCCTGCACACGATGCGGAGAATGTTCCAACTGGTGTCCTGCTTATGAGCAGGATAAGAGGGAGCCTATAAATCCGCGTGGCAGAGCCTATGATTTTCGAACCATTGTGAAAAGACAATATGGCTTACTTAGACCTGAAGGGTTTTTGGGTAAATTGATAGGCAGGAAACCGCTGACAGAAGAAGAGATGAAACGAATCGTCGCAGATTTATATGAATGTAGCACCTGTAAACAATGTCACTTCGTCTGTCCGGTTGGCATCGATACCGTTGAGCTTTGGGAAGCGATCCGGCACTCTATTGTTGAAGCTGGCTACGGTCCACTTGATTCACAGAAAGACCTTATTACCAGTGTTAAGTCCTATGATAACCCGTGGCGGCAGCCGCGCAGCTCACGGGCGAGGTGGACAAGGGTTGCAAAAAAGAAAAAAAGGATCAAGGACGAACCAAAAGATATCAGCAAGGACCGGGCGGGAGTGCTGTATTTTGTCGGCTGCACCGGCTCATATGATGTGAATGTTGAGGAGGTTGCCATAAATACCGTCAATATTTTTGAATATTCCGGGACTGATTTCGGCATTTTGGGCAACAAGGAACGTTGTTGCGGAAGCGTGCTTTTGCGTATGGGCGATTATGAGTCGTTTGAGACGATCGCAAAGGAAAACATTAAACAGTTTAATGAGCTTGGCATTAATGTTCTGGTTACGTCCTGCGCCGGCTGCTTTAAGACCATTAAGGAAGATTATGCGAAAATTGGCACGATGAACTTTGACATTAAACATACGGCTGAATATCTGGTCGATCTCATCAAAGCCGGAAAACTGGAATTAAAGCATGATGTCAACATGAAAGTTACCTACCATGATCCTTGTCATCTGGGCAGGCACAGCGGCGTGTTTGATGCCCCGCGCGCGGTATTGAGGAGTATTCCCGGTGTAGAATTCGTCGAAATGGAGCGCTCCCGTGAGTTTTCGCGTTGTTGCGGCGCTGGCGGAGGCCTGAAAGCTGGATACCCAGACATGCAAAATAAAATTTCTCAGAAACGCATCACCGATGCATTGGCGACCGGCGCAACGGAACTGGTATCCGCATGTCCCTTCTGCTACCAGGGATTACAAGTTGGTATTCAGGCGATGAATGCCCCCATAACTATGCGGGACATAACCGAAATTGTTTATCTGGCATTGGCCGGGAAGGTCCAAAAAGAAACCGCTGCTGCGGTAGAAGCTGCTGACGCAGAGTAATTGGCGTGTGAATATGGTTTCATTTTTTTGTCCTCAGCGATTTTATTCCGGTATCATACTTCCGGTAACAATAATTGTTTGCGTTGGCGCGCTGTTGTTATGCACTTGCACGGCCACGCAATCAAATTCGAAAAAAATTCGTTTTGGATATCTGCAAAACGATCTTCATCACTTACCCGCTTTTATTGCCTTAGAAAAAAAATATTTTACAGACCAAGGATTAACCATAGAAATTGCTGGGGCTTTCAAGGCCGGTCCTGAACTTATGAGTGCGTTTTCAGCACACGCCCTTGATGTTGCGTATGTGGGGCTTTCTCCCGCATTAACTGCAGTTGCAAACGGAACGGCGGCAGTGAAATGTATAGCACAGGTCAATCAGGAAGGGTCTGCGATTGTTGTAAGGGAAAATGCTGCCTATAAAAAGATTGGCGATTTGCAGGGCAGGGTGGTAACGATACCCGGTCATGCCACCATGCAGGATTTTCTTTTGCGCAAGGCTTTGAAACGGGAACACATTGCGGTCAATACTATAAAGTTGCTCGTGTTGAAGCCTCCCGAAATGATGACTGCACTGAATAAGGGCGACATAGATGCATTTATTGCTTGGGAGCCCTATCCTGCCAGGGCAGCCAACAGTGGTTCAGGAAGGGTTCTTATGACGTCGCATGATATTTGGCCGAATCACCCATGTTGCGTCATGGTAGCCGCCGATAATTATTTACGAGACTATCCGGATCGTATAAGAAAACTTCAGGAGGTTCACAGGCGTGCCTGTGATTTTATTGCCACCAATCGGGAAGAGTCCATAAACATTGGAGTCAAATATACCGGAATGGACCGGAATACGGTAAGCACTGCACTGACCGCTATTGTTTATAATGGGCAGCTAAATAACGAAGACGTCGTGGAGTTTGTTGAGTTTTTAAAGGAACTACAATATATAAAAAGCAAAATGTCGCCACATGAGGTAATTCATAATTTCATTCCCTGATTATCAGTTCCAATAAAGCCAAAAAGCAACAGGTCTGGGAAATATTGGAGAAATGAATTATTTAACAGAGAGACTGAAAATCATTTTCCCCCTTTTGCTGCTTGTTTTATGGCAATTAGCGTCTTTACTTGGTTTTTTCCCTCCGCATAAAATTCCGTCTCCAATTCAGATTCTCAAGGGATTGAGTGACCTCGTTTTGAATGGGCTTCCACCTGGCAGCAGTCTTTTGTTGCATTGCTTTGAAAGCCTTTTACGTGTTGGCGCGGGTTTTTTGGTCGCCTTGGTAACTGCTGTTCCGTTGGGAATAGTTATTGGCAGATTCCCGCTTTTAAGAGCAATGTTTACGCCCGTTATAGAAGTTATTCGTCCTATACCGCCTCTTGCCTGGATACCACTTGCTATCATCTGGTTTGGCATCGGTTTTCAATCAGCTACCTTCATAATATTTTTGGGTTGTTTTTTCCCCATATTATTAAGCACTGTTTCCGGTGTGCTCTCCGTTGAAAAAAGGCTTATTGAGGCGGCAAAAACCCTGGGGGCGACTGAAAAAGTTATATTTTTAAAAATATTAATACCCGGTTCTACACCATCAATTTTTACCGGTACACGCATTGGTTTGGGCATTGGCTGGATGACGCTGGTTGCCGCTGAATTCACGGGGGTAAAAAGTGGTTATGGGTTGGGTTACATGATAATGGTTGCCCGCGATATCCAGCGCCCGGATTTTGTTATGGCCGGCATGGTAGCAATCGGGCTGTTGGGATACCTTCTTGATGTAGGCCTGCGCCGTTTTGAGGCAAAACTGCTCAGATGGAGATAAAAAACAACGTCATGAACAGACAAGACTTTGTTTTCACTCTTGACCGTTAACCTCTCTATCGTTGAATCTGTATTATCATGCTGATGATTCTTGAATTGAAAAATCTCTCTAAGACCTATTTCGATCCCGAAACGCAGCAAACCATTCAGGCACTGCGCAATATAAATTTAACGGTGCCGAATGGCGAATTTCTTTCTATTATAGGACCCAGCGGTTGTGGAAAAACTACTCTGCTTCGAATTATCGCCGGATTAGAGCAACAAACAGAGGGTGAAATGTTGATAAGCGGGGAACAGGTCTCCGAGCCATGGACACGCGTCGGATTTGTTTTCCAGGAGTATGCGCTTTTTCCATGGAGAACCGTGAGCGAAAATATTGAATTCGGACTCGAACTGCAAGGTCTGTCTAAGAATGAACGCAGGCAACGTGCCCGTGAATATATTCATAATTTTGGCATGGACGGGTTTGAAGACAAATATCCAAAGGAACTATCCGGTGGTATGAAACAACGCGTTGCTATTGCTCGGACGCTTATCCTCAATCCTGCAATAATATTGATGGATGAACCATTTGGCTCTCTTGATTCACAGACCCGCAATACACTCCAGGAATTTCTGCTCAACATTTGGCAAAATTCAAGCAAAACAGTGCTGTTTGTAACCCACAATATTGATGAAGCAGTGTTCTTAAGCAATCGCGTGATAGGTTTATCAAAGCGGCCTGGCACCATTAAATTTTCTCAAGAAATCAATATCCCTGTGCCCAGGGACCGCACCAGCACCGAATTTAACCAGTATCGTAAAGCAATATTAGAGTTTTTGCATAGGGAAAGAATGTCCTCCGACATCGAGTCAAGAAGCGATCACTCCTCCTAATATATTGCCTGGCTGCAGGCGAGAACATTATGTGCTTGGATTATCTTCAAGTTGAACTGCAAAGTCTGGGTGTCAGAATACCGCCGAATCTACCGCGCAGAAGAGGCGGGGCAGGCCCTGCCGAAGGTCTGGTTATAATTTTAAACGACCGATTTCTCAACGTCCCCACGTCGAGTACCTATGTTGCCACATCACCCTACGAAATAAGGGCAGCTGATGGGTCGCCATTCCTCCTTTTTCGCAATGGCTCTGCCATAGAAAAAATCGTTTTGCCACCAACCCCGCGATTTTATAGTTTACAAACGCCGAATGGAATTTCATGCGAAAAAATTGCACTGATTCATGGACGGGATTGTCTGGCAACTACTGTATATCAGGATTGTGTATACTGGCAGGGCAATGATGCATGTAAATTCTGCGGCATTGGCATATCCCTCAGAAATCAAGATACTGTTCTGGAAAAGAGCCCTGAAGATCTTGCCTTTGTTGCAAACAGTGCAACATTACTTGATAATGTTGCACATGCTACGCTTACCACGGGAATGCGCATATCCGAGGAGGCAACAGTCAGCCATCTTGCAAGGTGTGTCGGAGCGATAAAAAAAGAAACACATCTGCCAATTCATGTTCAGATCTGTCCGCCTTCAACGAACAATTATCTTGAGAAACTCAAACAAGCAGGAGCCGATACGCTTGGAATTCATATCGAGAGCTTTGATCGCAGAGCCCTTCAGCGTATTGCGCCGATTAAAGCGATGGTTGGTCCTGATAATTTTGTTTCTGCGTGGAAGCATGCCGTATCGGTATTCGGAAGAAACCAGGTGAGTAGTTTCATCATTGCTGGTGTGGGAGAAGACAGAGAATGTATTATTGACGGCGTTGAACTACTGTGCGAATTAGGCGTATTTCCTTATGTTTTGCCGCTCCGACCTATTCCGGGAACCCCCCTTGAGTCTCTCCGCCCGCCGGCGCCTGACATCATGATGCGCCTTTATCAGGAAACGGGCGTTTTGTTAAAAAAATACGGATTGTCATCGGCTGCAAGTAAAGCGGGGTGTGTCAGATGCGGAGCCTGTTCTTCAATCGCAATGTTTGCATGACCAGCGCTGGTGCGCTGATGTTTTTGTTATACCCAATAAGAAAGGATCTTCTGGCTTTGTTGTACATAAAAAGCAGACTTTATTTCGATAAAACAAGGCTCAAGGCTCTTTAAAACTTGTCACGGCTAAGAAAT